>Ga0209737_10000598_pt1 | contig 28947 bp, 17 predicted proteins | sample TergutCu122P3_FD_187284 | JGI IMG/M metagenome (GOLD analysis project Ga0209737, IMG submission 187284) | Cubitermes ugandensis P3 segment gut microbial communities from Kakamega Forest, Kenya - Cu122 P3 (SPAdes) (version 2) | ecosystem: Host-associated > Arthropoda: Insects > Digestive system... | reverse complement strand
AGGCGCTTGCGCATCGGTGGCGGCGGCAATCAAAAATAATTTACTCAATTTTGATACTGAAATTTGCGTTCAACTAAAAGGCGGCGACATTTTTATCACCTGCAAACCCGACTATCAAGTTTTTATGCGCGGAAACGCTGTTGAGGTTTTTAGAGGAGAATTTTAGAAAAAATTACAAAAAACAGCAAAAACCTTTCTAATTTTTGCTGTTTTTTTTAATTTCACTAACCTGTCTTTGTTCTAAGAATTTTTCTCTCTTTCCACAATTTGCTGAGCGATATACGATGCCACGTCGTCCGCATACGAGTTGATGCCAAAACCTGCATCATAACCGAGTTCTTTTGCAAGTTCGTGGGTAATGCGCGGACCGCCGCAAACAAGAATCATTTTATGACGAAGTCCCTCCGCTTCAAGCAGTTCCACAAGATTAACTAGGTTTTGAATATGCACATCTTTTTGCGTAACGGTTTGAGAAACAAGCAACGCATCGGCTTTCAGTTCAATCGCTTTTGCCAAAAAGAACTCGTTTTCTACCTGCGAACCAAAATTATACGCATCAATCATCTCATAGCGTTCCAAGCCATAATGTCCCGCGTAGCCCTTCATATTCATAATAGCATCAATACCGACCGTGTGCGCGTCTGTGCCTGTTGATGCACCAACAACAACAAGTTTTCGTCCGATTTTTTCACGAATAAATTTGTCGCAATCTTCCATACTCATTGCCGTGCTTTCCACTTTCGGCACGGAAATAGTGGTGAAATCAACAGACTCTAAACAAGTTGCATAGCAATTGAAAAAGGTGTAGCCGTTTGTCAGTTCTTTGTGAAAAACAACTTGCGGGTTCTCAAAACCAAATTTGCGCAAAAGTTGCTTTGCCGCTTCCGCCGCCTCATCGCCATACGGCACAGGCAAGGTAAAACTAAACTGCATTTTGCCGTCATTCATTGTGTCGCCATATGGCTTAACTTTTGTTAAATCGAGGGTTTTGTCAAAGTCCTTACCCTCAGTAGAATATAGTCCGCTACTCATAAAAGTTAGTATATTATCAAGTTAGTAAGTTATTTTGAATTTTTTAAAAACAAGAGTTAAGAAAAAATTTAAGGGTTGGGAAAATTGTTTATTCTTAACTCTTATAATTAAATAAAATCAAAACATTGGTTTAATATTTTTATCAACAATTAGCGTTGCCTCTGTTTGTTCTTGTACCTGTTCAACTGAAAATTCGGGATTGATTTCGGTTAAAACAATTCCTTGCGGCGTTATTTTCATCACACCCAATTCGGTGATAATCATATCCACTTCGTTTGATGCTGTGAGCGGTAACGTACATTGTTTCAAGATTTTAGGTGCGCCTTTTGCGGTGTGCTCCATTGCAAGAATAACCTTTTTGGCACCAACAAGCAAGTCCATTGCGCCGCCCATACCGGGGGTTTTGCTGCCCGGTATCATCCAGTTGGCAAGATTGCCCTGCTCATCAACTTGCAATGCGCCAAGAATTGTAACATCAACGTGTCCGCCGCGAATTATACCAAACGAGGTTGCACTATCAAAAAAAGCCGCTCCCTCAACTGCGGTAATGTAACCGCCGCCCGCGTTGGTATAATATTTGTTTTCCTTGCCACTTTCTGGCGTTGGTCCCAAGCCGAGCAAGCCGTTTTCGGACTGCAAAGTAACATTTACGCCTTCGGGCAGATAGTTCGGAATAAGCGTTGGCAGCCCAATTCCAAGATTTACAACATAGCCGTCTTGCAACTCCAATGCGCAACGCTTGGCAATGATTTCTCTAATTTGATGTTTTTCCATTATTATTTAGTATTGAGTATCAATTGTCTTGATACTATTTTTGGTTTAATTCTCTATTTATGAGTAATTTAATTTCTTTTTCAGGAAAAATTGTTTTATATTCAGCAACACCGATTGGTTTATGAAAATCACGCAAAGCAACTTCTACATCAATATGGTCTTTCTCTGCACAGAGAATAATGCCGATTGAGGGATTTTCGTCAAACATTTTCACTTGGTCGTCTAAAAGTCCTAAATAATGGTTCATTTTTCCAATAAATTCTGGCTCAAATACACCTATTTTTAAATCAATGGCTATCAGTGATTTAATTTTGCGATTAAAAAACAACAAATCTACAAAATATTCTTTATGTCCAAGTGTTAGGCGATGTTGATTGCCAATAAACGAAAAGCCCTCACCCAATTCAAGTAGAAAAAGTTTGATTTTCTCAACCAATCGCCGTTCTAATTCTCGCTCTTTGATTTGGTGTTTAATGCCCAGAAAACCTAAGTTGTAAGTGTTTTTAAGCATTTCATCGGCTTGTTCCTGCAAATGTTCGGGTAGTGCTGTTTCAAAATTATGCAGTTTTGGCAATTCTTTGGCATTGTGGTAGGTGTCGGCTTTGATAAAATTTAGCAACAAATTTCGTGTCCAGCCCATTTTTACCGCTGCCTCTGCATAATAAATCGCTTCTTGTTGGTCTTTTATTTTGCTTAAAATGAGCCGATTATGTCCCCACGGTAAAACTGCCACAACCTGTGGCAGAATGTTGTTCTCAGAAACTGCCACAACCTGTGGCAGAATTTGGTCGATTTCTTTATAAAATTCGTAAAGACGTTTCATATCCCACAAGCTGCGTGGCGAAAAGCCATCTGTATCAGGAAATTCACTTTTCAAATCAACCGAAAGTTGTTCAACTACTTTTCCTCCATACCCTTTTTCTAATTTTTCGGTAGATAAACGTTTTCCAATATTCCAATAGAGTTGTGTTATCGTTGTGCTTAACCTGTTTGCAACAATAACACGAGTCATCTTTACTTCTGCGATTATCTCACGAAGCATTTCGTTGTATTTGTTTGTAGAAATACTGGTTTCCATTATCACATTTTGTATCAAGTAGTGAGTATCTGTTTATTTTTTCAAAGTGCAAAGATACAAAAAAAAATGATACGTTTATTTCTAATATTTTTTTCAAAAACTTTTCATAAAATATTTTGCAAAGTAATAAATTGTTTTTACCTTTGCGAAAAATAAAATATTTAAAAAATTGAAATGAAATAAATGTAATTAATTTTTAATATTCTTGTTCAGGAAATCTCCATAATTTCCAATACTACAAAGCAAGACACAGTTTTTTGTGTTCTTGGTTGCTTGTAGTATTGGCAGTGGAGAGCCACCTGAACGGTAAACCAAGACACTTTTTATATGGATAAAAACACACATTTGGGAAATCTTATAATGCAGACGCTTATAGAACGGGAACGGTCTATTGCTTGGCTTGCAAAGCAGGTCGGTTATCATAAATGCCACTTGCCGAGAATGCTTAAAAAAAATAGTTTTGACTATAGTTTATTATGCGATATTTCGTGTATATTAGGAATAAATTTTGTTGAAATTTTATACCAATATGTAGAAGAACAAATTCGTTGTAAAAATGCAACGAGATGAAGTTTTTATGCAACAAAAATATTTGGTAATATAAAATTTTGTTAAAAACTTTGCAGTGTTAAATTTTATATCTAATTTTGTTCCCGATTGCAAGGTTAAGTGCTACAAATTTTATGCGAAAATTCTTTTTATTTTCAATGGTTGTTACGTTGGGCTTAGTTGCCTGTAACAAAAACGAAATGGTGTTAGATAATAATACGCCAATTCAAAAAACACAAATGCAAGAGGAAATGATTCCTATTGCAAAATTAAATGACAAAAACGAAATTGAACTTTTGTTTTTGCAAAGAGATGCGCAGGAGTTTTTTGCAAAAGAAAACCCTGACGAAAAGTTAATTTTTGTTGAAGTACAAGACGACAATAAAGATGGTAAAAATGCGGTTTTATTGTACCGAATTTTTAATGAAAAAGAAGAAGTTACAGAAACTTCCATAAGTTTTATAGTAACTCTGGAAGATGGTATTTATTATGCACCATCAGCGACAACTTTACAAACTACAACTACAACAAAAACTACTGTTACTTGTTCAACTAGTAGTATTGTTTGTCAGAAGGAGCCAGGTGCTTGTCAGCCGAAAGGATTGGAATGTACCCGTTGTCCCGGTAGTATTACTTGTACAAGAGGAATAACTAATACAACTACAACAAGAGTAGTAGAAGTGGTAAAATCTGTTGCGTATGCTGTATTTGCAATGTATTAAATTAACCAAATCAAGAGGCATTAAATTTGCCTCTTGATTTTTAACTTTTTAAGTATATGAGAAAACTATTTTTATTTTCGGCAATTTTTATTTTTGGGCAAACGCTTTTTGCTCAAATAAACCTTGACTATATTTGGCTACTACAAGTAGTTGGAAATTATGAAAAAATGGATAACTACACTATGCAAGTGGTTACAAATTCAACTATCAGGGGACAATGGCGTATTGATGATGGTCTTATTGATACAACATATAATGAAACAGATTCTATTTTACTTTATATGGAATGGAAAAATGGCGAAGCAGTTTTTAAAGGAATTGAAAATAATGGAAATATTTCATATACACAAAACGATACAAATATAACCATTGAAAATTACAGAGGTATTAAATATATCGCTATTAACCCTATATCAAATCAATATGGTGAATATTTGGACGCTGTTAGTTTTAGTTTTCCTGCAAAATTTGTTACGAATATTATAGGCAGAGGTCAAGGTTTTACGAAAATAGACGGAATTTATGATGACGGCAATTATTTTATTTTTGAATGTGTTGATTCTTCAACAAACGTGAATGATATAATAATGTACGAAAACGTTAAGATGTTTGTTAATAAAAACAATTATCTTTTAGAAAAAATAACGACAAAACGACAAAACAATACAATTGCAGAATTAGGCTTAGGCGCAATAGAGCGTGAAATAATTATTAAGTATTTGGAAATCAATCAAGAAAATTCTCTTTATAAAGCACTATTTAATACAGAACAATTTCCTGATTATATAACTATAAGAAATAAATTTATTTGGGACACTGACGCAAGAAAAAAACAATACCAAAAATTTGAAAAATCGAAACAAACTTTAAACAAGAAACTGCTTGATTGTGAGTTAGTTGATTTTGAAAATAACACAATAAAACTAAATGATGTAAAAGGTTGGCTTCTGTTTGATACTTGGAGTGCAAGTTGTTTTCCCTGTTTTGATATGATGAAAGAGATTTCTTTAAATCAGCAGGAGTTTGAAAAAAGAGGTATTACCATTGTTTCATTAAATACACAAGAACAGCCAAGCGATTATTTAAAGGCGTTTTGTGAAAAACAAAAAGTTAATATTTCGGAACTCTATTTTTTCAAAAATAAAAGCGATGTAAAAACATTTCAAAATCAATTAAAAATATTTCCGTCAATTTTTCTTATTTCACCAGACAAAAAAGTTGTTTGGCAAACAGCAGGTAAAAAATCTGTAAAAGAACTTTTACAGGAAATTGATAAACTTATAAAAAAATAAAAATAATCAAACAACCCGTCATTTCGACTGAAAGGAGAAATCTCGTGCAAATAGCAGAGAAAAAATTCCCTGCAAACACTAACAGATTTCTCCCTTTGGTCGAAATGACAGACAGGCAAAAATGACAAATAACACGCATAATTCATAATTAAAAAAATAAAAAGTAATGCAAAAAGTATATATATTATTAATAGTCAGCATTTTAGCATTTTCTTGCGGACAAAAAAAGCAACCGCAAGGCGCAAAAATAGAGTTTGAAAATACCGAATTTAATATCGGAAAAATCAAAGAGGGCGAAACTGCCGAATGTTATTTTGTTGTGAAAAACACAGGCGACAGCACGCTCGTTTTCAACCAAATAATTCCTGATTGTGATTGCGCTTCGCTAACAAACAACAACGCAGAAATTCCCGAAGGCAAAACTGACACTTTAAAGTTTGTTTTGGATACCTACGGCAAAGAACTCGGCGAATTTGTCAGTGAAATTCGCATTATCACAAACACAATTCCCGATTTTCATAAGTTGAAAATCACAGCGGAAATTGAATAAAAAACTTGCGCCAGTTAAATCGGCGCATTTTTTTTTTATTACGCAAAAAAATAATTAATAATTTCCTAATGGCTTTATCAAGTCAAAAATAATTATTACCTTTGCAGTCCAAAATTTAAAAACACATTATATAATAAACGTGTTCAATCTTAACCTTTCTGTTAATGCCTGACTTGAAAAACCACAAGGAAAATCGGTATTTTTTTGTTTTATCTAATAATTAAATATTTTATGGAAGTAAAAGTAAGTTGTGTAAATGAGCCGCATTGGGGCGAATTTACCGTAAATACCAAGTTGCCAAAAAAACTTGAATCGTTGTCCGAACTTGCAAAAAATCTCTATTGGGTTTGGAATACAAATGTGAAAGGTCTTTTTAGGCAAATTGACATTAAAAAATGGAGGGAATGTCGTCATAACCCGCTGACAATGCTTGACATTGTGCCTTCGGAACGTTTTGAAGAGTTGGCAAAAGACGAGGTTTATGTGGCAGAAGTGCACAAAGTTTATGCTGAATTTCAGGCATATTTGGCGGAAAAACCAAGTAAAAAATCACCATCTGTGGCATATTTCAGTATGGAATACGGCTTGACAGACCATTTAAAAATCTACTCTGGCGGACTTGGCGTTCTCGCGGGTGATTATCTAAAAGAGGCGTCGGACTCGAATGTTGATATGACGGCGGTTGGTTTTTTGTATCGCTACGGCTATTTCACGCAGACGTTATCCTTTGACGGTCAGCAAGTTGCAAACTACGAAGCACAAAACTTCAACAAACTTCCGCTCACTCAGGTAAAAGACGAATACGGCAACCCAATTTTGGTTGAAGTGCCATACCCAAGCAGAACGGTTTATGCTGCAATTTGGAAGGTTTCCGTTGGGCGCGTGCCGCTCTATCTGCTTGATACAGATATGGAAATCAACAGCGAAGACGACAGAACTATAACTCATAATCTCTATGGCGGCGACAACGAAAATCGTCTCAAACAGGAAATTTTGCTCGGAATTGGCGGTATTTTGGCGTTAAAAAAACTCGGTATCACCAAAGAGGTTTATCACTGCAACGAGGGACACGCGGCGTTGATTAACGTGCAACGTATGGTTGATTTGGTTCAAAACAATAATTTGTCGATTTCCGAAGCGTTGGAAGTGGTTCGCGCAAGTTCGCTCTACACCGTTCATACGCCTGTACCTGCGGGACACGACTATTTTACCGAAGACGTTTTTGGAAAATATATGCACGACTATCCTGCAAAATTGGGCATCTCGTGGTCTGATTTTATCAATATTGGTCGCGTTGAAGGCGATGACAGATTTGCTATGTCAGTTTTTGCGCTCAACACCTGCCAATGCGCAAACGGCGTGAGTTACATTCACGGCGAAGTTTCTAAAAGAATGTTCGCGCCAATTTGGAAGGGTTATTTGCCTGAGGAACTGCACGTTAGTTATGTTACAAACGGCGTTCATTTACCCACCTGGGCAACTTCGGAATGGAAAGAACTTTATGAGAAAAATTTTGTAAAAGAGTTCTATTCCGACCAGTCAAACCTCGCTATTTGGGAAAAAATATATGATGTTGCCGACGAAAAAATCTGGGCAACACGTCAGGTCTTAAAAAACAAATTGATAGAGTATATTCGTTTGCAATTTGCAAACACTTGGTTGAAAAATCAACAAGACCCGTCAAAAATTGTCTCTATTTTAAACCAAATCAATCCAAATGCTTTGTTAATCGGTTTTGGTAGAAGATTTGCCACATACAAACGCGCACATCTTTTGTTCAACGATTTGGAACGATTGGAAAAAATTGTTAATAACCCAAAATTTCCTGTGCAAATTATCTACACAGGAAAGGCGCACCCCGCAGACGGTGCAGGTCAGGGTTTGATTAAACGCATTGTGGAAATTTCGCGTATGCCGCAGTTTTTGGGGAAAATTATTTTCCTCGAAAATTATGATATGCGCCTCGCAAAACGCCTTGTTTCGGGCGTTGATATTTGGTTGAATACACCAACTCGTCCGCAAGAGGCATCAGGTACTTCTGGTGAAAAAGCGCAAATGAATGGCGTGCTAAACTTCTCTGTATTAGATGGTTGGTGGTATGAAGGTTATGTTGAGGGCGCAGGTTGGGCTTTGACAGAAAAGCGCACCTACGATGTTCAAGAATATCAAGACCAACTTGATGCGGCAACAATTTATACAATGCTCGAAAACGAGATTATTCCTCTGTTTTTTGACAGAAATAAAAAGAATCTTCCTGAAAAATGGGTTCAGTGCATCAAAAAATCGATTGCGGAAATCACGCCGCGCTACACCACAAAGCGAATGATTGACGACTATATCAGGCAATTTTATTCTGTTTTGGGGCAACGTAGCGGCTTGCTTTCGGCGAATGATTTTGCAAAAGCGAGAGAAATTGCCGCTTGGAAACGCAATATCGCAGCGCATTGGCACACAATCGAAGTTAGTTCGCTCTTGGTGCATACAACGGCAATCCAAACCGTTGGCGACATATACGAAGCAGAAGCAGTTGTTAATGTTAAAGATTTGAACGATAACGGAATAGGCATTGAGTTTGTTACCACCACACTTGACGAAAAAGGCGAAATGAAACTCGACAAAGTCAAAGAGTTTGATTTGGTAAAACGTGAAGGCAGTTTGTTATACTTCAACCTGAAAACCACTCTAAAAGAGGGCGGCACATACAAATACGCTTTTCGTATGTTCCCAAAAAATGCCGATTTACCACACAGAATGGACTTCGCTTATGTAAAATGGTTGCAACCGACACATTGATATAACCCCTCTGCCCTTCGGGCATCTCCCCTTTTTTAAAGGGGAGAGTTGGGGAAATACAAACAAAAAACATTTTGAGATAGATAATATTTTTCAATTAGCAGCACCTATAATGTCCCCTTTTGATAAAGGGGACGAGCCGAAGGCGGAGGGGTTAGAACAAAAAAATAACACGTTTTTGAAACGTGTTATTTTTTTATGGTGTGTAATCTCTGAACAAATTTACCGCGCCGGCTTCTTTCCATTTTTTTGGCTTACCTTTGTTTTTACCTTCTGTTTCAGGGCTAATACCTACTGCGGTAATAACGTAATAATAAGTGCCTGCCGCAGCGGGTTTGCCGCGCACATTGCCGTCCCAGCCCTTATTTGGGTCTGTTGATGTAAAAACCACGCTTCCCCAACGATTAAACACAACGCATTTATAACTTTTCAGTGACTTATATGCCACGCGAAATTCATCATTAACTCCATCATTATTTGGCGTAAAGAAGTTTGGAATATCTAAAAATGATTCAACTGTTGTCACCGTTGCAGAATCTACAACCACACAGCCGCTAATGCCTGTAACTTTCAGTTTCACAATATAAGTGCCGTCTTCGGGAAAGGTGTAGCGTATATTTTCGTCAGAATAACGATGATAACTTGACGGCGTTAATTCATTATAAACCACCCACTCAAAATACGCTGCAACAGGAGTGTTTGCACGGCTTTTAAACTCAACAACAAGCGGTGCAGAACCCTCAACATTTTTCTCTGTACCTTTATCTCGGTCTATTTCGTTTGCGGGGTCGGTACCACGTTTTTCAACCGTTCCTTTCAAATGACTTTCAACCGCAACTGCTCGATAATCAAGATAAGTTGATGTTGTTTCAATACCCATCTGTTGAGCAAAATTATCACCCGAAAGTGTAAAAGTTACGTCCTGTTTTGGCGCAGGAATTGTGATTTGAGTAAAAGGAATATCTACAACTATGGTAGCCGCGCTGTCTTGCCAATTTTCACCGCTAAAAGCATAATCAACATAATCAAGCGAAAATCTGCGTGTTAATGTTTTTCTTACACTGTTTTTATCATAATAAACCAGCTCAGGCGCGTTAATATCTGCGGTAAGCGTAAGATTTCTACAAAAATCTTGCTCAGGTGGTGAAATGCGTAAATTGCTGATACTCACAGGATAAAGTGAATAATCAATCACCCAAATCCAATAGGTCGGCGTACCGTTTATGTACAAAATGTAGCCCGTAGCATCTTCTGGAGAAAGCGAGATATCATTTTGATTTGTGTTAGAAATAAATGTGCCGTCATATTCGCGCCACTCTTTTGTGCCTGCGCCGCTATAAGAAATTTCTGTCATTGGCGTAATTCCGTTAAACAGAAAAACCGCGTCAATATCTGCTAAGTTGTTGATTTGCAGATACGCATTTGTAGAATTAACGTAAAATTGAGCATTTGCAAAATTGCAGATACCCAAAACAAAAAATATTGCTAAAAATTTTTTCATTTTAGTTTTTTGAAATAAAACGCAAAATTACAAAAAAAATTGCGTATCTCTGTAAAAAAAACAGAAATTGATAATTTTGAATTTGTTTCGTCATTTCGACCAACGGGAGTTTTTCACGACTAAAAGGAGTAAATCGCGTTTTGACAGCAGATTTCTCCTTTCAGTCGAAATGACAGAATGGAATTACAACGCTGAAACCAACTGCAACAATCGAGTTTCGGCGATTTTTACACCATAGCGGAAATTGACAAGGCGGTTTGAAGATTGCACAAAATTTTGTTGTGCCTGATGCACTTCTAACGAAATAGTTTGTCCCAAACGAAGCCGCTGCAAACTTATTTCCATATTTTGCTTGGTAAGGCGGTTGTTTTCTTCCTCAATTTCGAGCAGGCGGTTTTGCGCCTCAAATTCCTCAAAAACATTTTCCAACTCAACAAGCAGTTGAAGTTTGATTTTGTCCAAATTGTACTCCGCCGATTGAATGTCCAAATTGGCAACTCTTGTTTTGCGTTTTGCCTCGCCTGCTTGATAAATAGGAACTCGCAAAGTTGCGGCTATTTGTGGACCAAAACTTCTGTTGCTCAGTGAAGAAAAATTTGCGTAGTCGGTTTTAGAGGCATAAAAACCGCCTCTAATGTCTAACGAAGGAAAATATGCACGCTTGTTTTCTTTCAAAATAAGTTGCGCAATTTCAATCTGTTTTTGAAAAGCGAGAATATTTTTATTCGATGAATTTAATTTTTCTATTAACTTTTCTTTTTCAATATTATCAGAAAAAATAATCTCTTCCGTTATTTCAAAAGGCGTATTTATTTCACGCACCAAGAGTTGATTTAACGCTCTTTTTGCCGATTTAATGGTGGTTTCCTGTATAATTTTGTTTTCGTAAGAAACATTCAAGTCAATTTTTGCCTGCAACAAATCGGTTCGAATGCTTGAACCCGCATTAACGCCCACCTCTGCAAGTTTTACACGCTCTTTGTTGAACTCGATAACCTCCTCAATAGCAATAAGTTGCTGTTTTTGGCGGACGATGTCGTAATAAACCGCAATCACTTCATAAGCGGTTTCCAGCACCTGACTTTGAAAATTCAATTCGCCCAACGCCTGAATTTCGTTCAATTTTTCTTTGGTTACAAACATTACTCCGCCGTTCAAAAGCGACCACGAAACCTCCACTCTTGCGCCGTAAGCAAAAACGCTTTGATTTTGGTCAATGTTGTAAGCGTAATTTGCATTACCAACCGCATCAACAGAGGGCAAAATGCCAGCATTTCCCAAAGTATTGTTTGCTTTGGCAATCTCCGCATCATTTTGAGCAAGCAGCACATCATAGTTGTTTTTCAACGCAACCGCAACCGCCTGTTCAACTGAAAACACATTTTGCGCCTGCAAAGAGACACAAAATACAATAAAATATAATATAATTATTTGTCTCATAATCAATGATTTATGTTTTATAAATTGCTCTAATTTAATTCGGAACTATATTAAATTGTACAATGCTATTTGAGTATCCAATGAGGTCTTTTTGTATTCGATATGTGCCGTTTTTATCTTTTACAACTACTGCGTTTCTATCTATCCATTTATTTTCTTCTCTGTCATAATCATAACTATAAGAAAGAATAGGTGAACTGACAATTTCAAATGTTTTTACGTCAAATTGCTTAAATGGCTGAGCATCTATGTAAATAAAATTTTTGTCTTTTGCTATTGTATAATCTGCTGTGTTGTTTCCTATGTTATCTATCCATCTGTGTTTTACTATTTGAAAAGAGTTAGCATCTGCCCCTTTTATCTCAATATCTTTGTGATATACTTTGTTGTTGCTTATCATATATGTATCCAAAGAACGATAATTTACTGACGAAGACCCCTTTAAAATTTTATCTCTGTAATATATTCCTGATTTATCTATCATAAATCCCCAAGGAAGCAGTTGAAATGTTGCGGCATCGTAAGGTATAATAACACCACTTCTAAAGACAAAGTTTTTGTCTTTCGCATATCTATTTCCTGTACTACCATACCCTTGATTAAATACATAGGGAATCCACTCGAAAGTTTCCACATCAGCACTATCCAATTTTTTTGTCTCATAATATACATTTTTGCTATCTTTTGAGTATTCACTAAAAAATATAAGTTCAAAAGTTTGAGGATTTGCGCCGTCTATTTGTTCGCCTTTATAATAAACATAGTTTTTGTCTTTTGCAAAAAACAAATCCATACGAACACTCGGGTTTGTGGGGTGTACAATTTGAAAAGTTAATGAATCATAACCGATAATTTCTGTAAAACGGCCACCTATTTGAAAGTACCATTTCCCATCTTTGTAGGTATAACCTTCATAAACACGCGAAGCAGCAGCAGATACCGAAACAAGCAAAAACAATACAATTAAAACATTTCTCATAATTTTTAGAATTAAAATTTATTTTTCAGTTACAAAATTATCTTCAATATTAACCTTTCTTTTTGCAGATATAAGAATGTATGCCACAGGAATGATATATAGCGTGAGTATCAGCGAGAAGAGCAAGCCGCCAACTACCACGATACCAAGTGAAATACGGCTTTCTGCGCCTGAGCCGAATGCCAAAGCGATAGGCAATGCGCCGAACATTGCGGCAAGCGAGGTCATTAAGATTGGGCGGAAACGCGCTGCCGCCGCCTCAAACGCCGCTACACGTTTGGGCATTCCCTTTTTGCGCTTTTGGTTGGCAAATTCCACTATCAAAATGCCGTTTTTGGTTACGATGCCGATGAGCATAATCATTCCGATTTGAGAAAAAATATTTAGCGTTTGTCCGAAAATCCAAAGCGAAAGGAATGCGCCCGCAATAGCCATTGGAACGGTGAGAATGATGATAAGCGGGTCGCGGAAACTTTCAAACTGCGCTGCAAGTACAAGATAGACCAAAATCAACGCCAAAGCAAAGGCAAAAGCGATGTTTGAAGAACTTTCGGCAAAGTCGCGCGACTGCCCCGCAAGAGCGGTGTTGAAGTCCTCGTCGAGCAGTTCGGCGGCGATGCGTTCCATTTCGGCGATGCCCTCACCCAAAGTTTTTCCCTGCGCCAAGTTTGCCGAAACGGTGGCAGATTTATAACGATTATAATGATATAAAATCGGCGGATTGCTGTTTTCCTCTATCTTCACCACATTGTCCAACTGCACCATTTCGCCGTTGGACGAGCGCACAAACAAAGATGAAACATCGCTCGGCGCCCTGCGGTCGTCAGGTAAAACTTGACCTATAATGAAATATTGTTTATTGTTTTGCAAAAAATAGCCGTAGCGCGTGCCGCTATACGACAAAGCAAGCGTGGAAGCAACATCGCGCTCGCTCATTCCAAGCGTGTTTGCTTTTAATTTATCAACGGTGAGTTCTATTTCGGGCTTGTTAAATCTGAGATTTACATCAACATTACTAAAAACAGGGCTATTTTGTGCTTCTTCTAAAAATCTCGGCAAAACTTTTCTCAATTTTTCAAAATCCAATGTCTGCAAAACAAACTGCACAGGCAAACCCCAACTCTGCGTGCTTATCGTGGGCAATTGGCTGGCAATAACACGCGCATCTGGAATTGTTCTGTAAATTTCTGAAAGTTTGTCGGTAATCTGCTGCTGAGTCATTTTTCTATCTTTGGGGTCGGAAAGGAAAGCGAAAACAAAACCTGTATTCATACTCGAAGTCCAGCCGCCGCCGTAACGCGCCAAAACAAAATTTGCGCCATCAACAGAGTCCATATTTATTTGTGCCACTTGGTCAATTATTCTTTGGGTAACATAATATTCTGTTCCTTCGGGGGCAGTGATGTTTGTACGGACAAAATTTTGGTCTTCCAATGGTGCTAATTCCGATTTCAAAACGCTGCCAAACGTGAAAATCATCACCACGCAAACAACCAACAATGCCGCCGCAACCCATTTATTTACAATAAAATATGCTAATGTTTTGCGATATGTATTATCAAGCCAAACAAAAAACGGCTCTGTTGCCAAATAAAATTTGCCTTTGCCAATGTTTTTTCCGCCAAGTTTAACATTCAAAACAGGCGTTAAAGTGAGCGCAACAAAGGTAGAAATCACAATTGTTGAAATCATTACCACGCTAAATTCACGGAATAATCGTCCTGTAAAACCTTCAAGGAAAAATATCGGAACGAACACAATCGCCAGCGTTACCGATGTGGAAATTACCGCAAAAAATACCTCTCGCACACCTTCGCGGGCGGCTTGCCATTTATTTACGCCGCGTTCGAGACGTTTAAAAATATTTTCTGTAATAACAATTCCATCATCAACCACAAGTCCCGTTGATAGCACAATTCCCAATAAGGTCAATACATTTATTGAATAGCCGAAAAGATAAAGCACAAAAAATGTTCCCACAAGCGACACAGGAATATCGATAAGCGGGCGAATTGCAATTATCCAACTTCTGAAAAAGAGGAAAATAATTGCCACTACCAAAATCAGCGCAATAATGAGCGTTTGAACAACGTCCCGCACCGAATGGCGAATAAAAATTGAACGGTCTTGCGCAATGGAAAGTTCCATTCCTTCGGGAATAGTCCTTCTTATCTGTTCAAGACGTTTATAAAATTCGTCTGCAATCTCAATGTTATTTGCACCCGGCAGAGGCGTAAGTATGATTATCACGCCCAAATCGCCGTTGATGCGTGCTCCTGTTTCCTCGTCTTGCGCGCCGATAACCGCCTCGCCAATATCGCTAAAACGGACAACCTGTCCATCAACTTGTTTTATTATCAGATTGTTAAAATCCTCTTCGGTGCTAAGCCGTCCTTGTGTCCTTACAATAAGTTCAGTTTGAGTTCCTCGCAGTTTTCCGCCCGGCATTTCAACATTTTCTCTGTCTAATGCCTGCCTGATGTCCATTGCGGTGAGTTTTTGCGCCGCCATTTTTGCGGGGTCAAGCCAAAGGCGCATAGCGGGACGTTGCTGTCCGTGAATGGAAACTGAGTTTATGCCCGGAATTGTCTGTATTTTTTCCTGCAATACGTTTTCTGCGTAATCGCTCAACTCGATAGGGTTCATTTTGGTACTTTGCACCACGAGGCGAATAATCGGCTCGCTGTCGGCATCGGCTTTCGACACTGCGGGCGGTGCGTCCAAGTCCTGCGGTAAGTTGCGCGTTGCCCTTGACACCCTGTCGCGCACATCGTTTGCCGCCTTTTCCAAATCAGAACCCAAATTAAACTCTACCGAAATTCTGCTCATTCCAACAGACGACATCGAGGTAATGGTTTTTACCCCCTCAATTCCGTTGATTGCTTTTTCAAGCGGCTCGGTTACCTGCGACTCCATAATTTCGGCATTGGCACCTGTGTAGTTTGTGCTAACGGAAATAATCGGCGGGTCAATGGCGGGATACAATCTAACCCCCAAGAAATTAAGCCCCACAATTCCCATCAAAGCAATGATGAGGCTTAATACTACTGCTCCTACTGGACGTTTGAGTGCTATATCTGAAATCATAAGTTAGTTATTTGTGTAGGGACGTACCATTGCGGTCGCCCTAAAAATCATTAAAAAATGGTTGCAAAGGTATAAAATCTTTTTGTGATATTAATAATTTTTTACATAATGTTAAATAAAATGTTTAAATAACAATTTATTTATTACCTTTGCCACGATTTTACATATTTTAAGTATTAACAAAAAATTTAATTGTATATGAAAAATCTTACCAAAATAGCAATAATTGCAACGGTTCTGCTTTCGTTTTCTATAAATTATTCTCTGAAAGCGCAATCTCAATATCAAATGCCAAATTCTGGTTTTGAAACCTTTGAAATAGGTTTTAACGGTGAAGGTCAGCAACCGACAGATTGGAAGGGTTCAAATGTTGTACATACTGCTCTTGGTGTTACTGTGCGTAAAACATTGGTTAGTTCCAACCCAAACGGACGAACAGGCAACTGCGTATATCTTCATAACGAAATGGTTGGCGCTATGGGTATAGAGGCGCCTGCACCCGCTTTTATTGCGCTTGGTATGCCTTGGAATGAGGTAGATGGCATAAGCGCTGACAAAGCAATAGGTGGTTGCGAAGTAGGTATTGAATTTACTTATCGACCAGACACGCTGGAACTTTGGATAAAACGGACTTATGAAACACAAGAAAATGCTCGCGTATTACTTTATCTTTGGAAAGGAATTGCTATTGGAACTTCGTATAGAAACAAAGCGGGCAATTGTCAAGATTCAAACCGTACCAACGAAGAGTCAGACATTCGAGGCAAAAATTCTTGTACCACAACACAGCGTGCAATCCTTGTAGGCGAAGGAGAATGGGTAAGCGGTCGGCAATTTGAAGATTGGACACAGATAAAAGTTCCTGTTATGTATTTTAATAATGAAATCCCCGAAAAAATAAATATAATTATCTCTGCGGCAAATTCTCCCGCCGAAGGAGAGGCAAACACTATAAAAGCGGGTTCAAAACTTTGGGCAGACGATTTAAAGTTGATTTATTCTTCAAAAATTGATAAATTGCTTGTTGGCGGAAAAAGTGTGTCGGCGAATTTTCATACCGACACATTGAGTTATACCTACTCTCTTGGTTCGACAACAACAATTCCAGCAATAACCGCTTTTCGTGCAGGCAGACAGTTAAGTGGAGCAGAGATAAACATTACCAATGGCGTTATTGACGGCGCACCGAGCGAAATTACCGTTAAGGCAGAAGACGGCAGCAGTAGCACTACTTACAAAGTTTATTTTGTTAGCCAACCTTCTACACCCAGCACTACAAATGTAAGCCCGATGCCATCTTCATAAGTGAAATATTTTCACTGCAAGAATACTAAAAAGTTTTTGTTTCTAAACCCCTCTGTCCTTCGGACATCTCCCCTTAAATTAAGGGGAGAGTTGGGTGCTGCAAACAATGACTTGAAAAGCCGAAGGAAAACTCGGCAGCACCTTAAATGTCCCCTTTTGATAAAAAAGACGAACGTAGAGATTATAAAAAAACCTGTTAAGGTCTTAAAAGACCTAACAAGTTTAATAATAGAGCAATAACTCAATATTTCAATGAGCAGATTGTTGTTTTTTGACATCTATTCTGTCAATAACAAAGACAACTACTGCTATTGCCAATACTGCAAATAATACTAATAAAGCGTCCATAATATTTATTTTTTAGTGTTACGATTATATAAATTCACTCCTATGCAAAAAAGTAAAACAACTATAACTATGCAAACAACAGCCATTAAATATTGATGCATTTTTAAAAATAGAGGTAAAAAATACTGCGGTTAATAAATATTTTTATATGTCCATCAACCACTTGCCTATTTCTTTTTTTGTTTCTCTTTCCATATATGAACAAAGATTTTTTATTTTCTGCAAAAGTACAAATTATTTTTCACACAAGAAAATATTTTTTTCAACCCATCTGTCTAAACTCCTCTGTCCTTCGGACATCTCCCCTTTTGCCCCTATCCCCTTCGGGACTTTCCCCATAAGGGAAAGAAAAAGGTTAAAGATTTTTTGGGGAGAGTTGGGGGCTGCAAACAAAAATAAGCCCCCATCCCCCTCAGGGGGAGTTAGGGAAATGCAAACAACACTTTAATCAAGCAGCACCTCCATTCCCCTCCTTTGGAGGGGTGCCCGAAGGGCGGGGTGGTTCTGGGTGGTTGCAGTAACTTCACTGTGCTTAACCACCCCGTCAGTTTACTCCCTTTGGTCGTGAAAAACGCTTCGCTCAACTGCCACCCCTCCAACGGAGGGGAATTTAGGTGCTACAAAAAAAAGCACCACATTTTTTATTAATGTAGTGCTTTTTCGTTTATTTTGGGCGTATGCGATACGCCCCTACAAGATGCTGTTACTTTGCAGCCTGTCTGACTCCCCCTCTCTATTGGAGAGGGGGTTGGGGGGAGAGGCTACTTGTTCTGAATGCACCGCACTGAGAAGCCGTAAGCCGCGCTGCCACCAGTGTAGCGGTAGAACGCACCGCTGCTATACGCGTTCAAGTAACTGCCACTCGTACTGCTCCAACAAAAGCCGTTACTACCCCAATTGGTCCAAGTGCCACTGGTGGCGCGGTTGCCTGCCATAGAAGCACTGTTAAACCAGAGAGTACGCCCTACTGTAGCAGTATTACTAAGTTGAGTGAAAATGCCGTTTGTACCAGTGTTGCTTGTACCTTGAAGTTGAGACTGTGTTGGCAAAGACCAGCCAGCAGGGCAAGCATTCAAAGCAGCAGGGTGGTTGTAATACCAACCGCGCGCGCCAGCAGCCTGACCTGAATAAGTTGTCCAATACTGAGAAGCAGTAGTAGAACCAGCACCAGCAGGATTAGCAGAAGTAGTACCCGAAGGTATTTCAGCCAAATTCTCCACCATCCAACAACGATTTTCGCCGTCAGTAATAAAATAGTGCGTCAAATATTGCTTAGTTCCAATTTGTTGAGGAATAGCAGTACCATTACAACCGCAACAAGCGCAGTCGCGAATATTAACAACCTGTGTAACAACATAAACAGCAGTACCGCAAGCACCGCCAGAAGTGGTAATAGTAGCGGTAATAGTGACGTTAATACCAAATTCGCCCAAAGAATTATTAGTAAGCAAAGCAGGGTTGAATGTAACATCAACTTTATTGCTTGTCAATGTAGTGCTGAAAGCAGCAGGTGTCCAACCAGTAACCGCATTACTTGCAGTAGTACCGCCGTAATCAACGCTATAAGACCAAACAACGCTTGTAATTCCGCTGAGAGTACCGCTAAGAGAATAAGCGTAAGAACGAGAGAAGTCGGCTTTAATACCGGCAACATTTCTTGTTGCCAAAGTTCCGCAAGAAATACCTTCATTTACATAAGCAATATCAAAGCAGGTTTCACCGCTAAGAACAGGAGTACCTGTTACGTCTGTACGAATAGTTATACCACTGATAGCAGGAGAGAAAGGAGCAATATCCAAACCACCAACTTGACCTCTAAAATTGAAAGTAACAGGCAGAGGGGTTGCAGAAGTTGCGTTAATAGAATAATAATATACTCTTGTAGCAGCAGGAGCGCCATTATTGCTAAATGTACCGCTAATATGAGCACCATTGTAGGTTGCCAAGATGTTAGAAGCAGTCAAGCCGAGCCACTGAGCGTCTGTCCAACCGCTTGGACGGGTAATAGTGAAATTAACAGAATTACAGAATGAAGTTGTACCCGTTCCGTCAGGCGTAACAATAGGAGTAGGTAAATCGGTAATAACAACAGGTACTGTAACCGTATAAGAGATAGTACCACCATCGCCGCAGTTGTTAGAAGGAAATACGCTAATAGTAGCCGAAGCGGTAAAGGTAATGCTAACACTTTCGCCTGTGCCAGAAATAGAAGCAGCGGTAGAAGGGTCAGCAGACCAAGTCCAAGAAGAAGGGTTGCCAGCAGAAACTACGCTAAACGGGTAAGTCCCCGCAGGTGAATTAGCGGGTGGTTGTATTCCCCCTGCCCAAGTAACAGAAGGTACGCCGTGCAAAGTAACAACGCGCGGAGCCGACAATGCGCTATAACAGCCATTATTATAAATACGAACCTGATAACTGCCAGCAGAATTAATATTAATAAAATTGTTGGAAGACAACGCGCCCATACTTACGCCATTCAAAAACCATTCGTATTGTGCGCCTGCAACAGAAGTAGCGGTTAATTCGATATTTCCGCCAGCACATAAAATTGTAGCACCAGAAATTGTTGGGGTAGCAGGTGTAGAACCTGTAATTGTGCGTTCTGTGCTGTTTGTCTCAGCGGGACACTGAGTGTTTGAATTGTCAGAAGCAACCAAACGCAATAACATAGATGTAGCGTCAGCAGGAACATTATAAGGCGAGGTAATGGGGACATTACCATTATACCACTGATAAGTAATGCCTGCAACTTGGTTATCAACAGATAAAATCAAACTGCTACCGGGGCAGAAAGAGGTAACGCTGCCGATAGCAACACCATTAACCTTAACGTCGGCAGGATTTAAGGTAACCTGTCCGGACAATGTGGAACTTACAGAAACATCAATTGCAGCAGAAGGAAGCGAGTAGCAACTGCCATCACCTACCGCAGCAGTCCAAGAACCTGCATCAGCAGCAACGAGCGTAATTTGCGCTTGGTTGTTAAGAGCAGGTTGCAAAACGCCGTCTTTAAACCAAACAATATTGGCAGGGCTGCCAAGAGCGGTAAGTTTTATGTTACCACCATCGCAAATAACGCCGCCGTTTTCAGAAACAACAACAGCAACAGAAGTTGTAGTAGAGCCGCTAATAGTAACATCAACATAATTGTCAGTAACCTGTCCGCAGCCAATAAAGCCCATAAAGACATCATATCTGCCTGATTGCGTTACAGAGATACCGCTAACGCCGCGAGCAAATTCAACGCCGTTTCTTGTCCAAATCAGTTGGTCAAGGTTCGCAGTAGATGCAGGAACGTAAAGGTAAACTGCACCGCCAGAGCAAAGAGTAACAGCGTTAGAAACAGCAGCAGGAACAGCAGTAATAGAGGGTGCATTGCCCAAACCTGTTGAACCGCAATCCTGTCCGTTCTGTGTGAAAAGGAAATCCTTAAACAAACCGCTACAATCGCTCGTTACGCGCACTATTATAGAACGCGGATTAACTGAACTGTTAGGCATAAACGAAAGAGAAAAATTACCGTCAGAACTCGTAGAAGCAAAAGAGGCAAAGTCAGAACCCACAACGATAGCAAAAGAGAAAGGACCTGTTGGGCAGTCGGGGTCGGTTAAGGTAAATACCTCATCGCAACCGGTGCCGTCAGCGTTAATGGCAGCACAAGGTGCAGGAGAGATTACCATAGGGCTACTGCCTTCGCAAAGCCCAATCCAACGTGTGCCATTCCAATACTCAACACAGTTGGTAGTAGTGTTGTAAATTACCAAACCTACGGAAAGAGGGTTGGCAATAAAAGTAGCGTTTGCCATAGCATCACGCTGTGCAGTAGTCATTTGCGTAAGTCGCAAACCACTATTATTTCCAGTACTGATAAGTTCAAGCACCGAAAATACCTCGGGGGCTTTGTTAGAGCCCACCGTTACCTGCGCATTCAAATTAATAAACGCGCCAATTGTTAAAAGCAACATTGCAGTTGCAAAACGTAAAATAGTTTTTTTCATCACGATAAAAAAATGATTAAATAAAGAATTTGTTTATGTTATTGTTCTTGCCGTCATTTCGACCAACGGGAGAAATCTCCTGCAAACACAACGAGATTTCTCCCGTTGGTCGAAATGACGGTATTTTTTATTTCAAAAATTTGCGATACCTGCTTTCACAAGCAAGCATTCGCTTTACAAAATTTTGTGTAAAGTTCAATATGAGATTTGAACTCAACCTTTTTTTCTTTTAAGATAAACTTGTATTCATTCTCCATAGTAATTTTTAAGTTTTTGCTTTTTAATGTTATGTATTTGTTTTAATTATTTTAAAAAATTGAGTACCCGACTTTCACAAGCAAGGTTGCTCTTGACAAAAAATTTTTCAATTTTTCCATAGTGTTTTTTAAGTTACTTTTATTTAATTTAATTGTTATGATATTTTTGCGCAAACACGCAAGTTTGCCTTTTTGTTATTACCATCTACATTTGAATACTTTGCAATCTGTCTGCAAATGGATTACAATCTATTTATAAATACTTTACTGTCTGCCTGCAAACAGGTTGCAATCTATTAAAAGATACTTTACAATCTGTTTAAGGTGTTACTGCCTTCTATTTCCGCTTATCATTTTTTCGGCTGGAACAAATGTCACTTTTTTCAAAGCGTCTTTTAATGCTTTGCCCGGTGAAAAACGTATATTTAGTCCCACAATATTTGATGCGGTTACGCTCTCTTTTGTGTCGCCTGCCTTTCCGTTACAGGTCAAATAAAACGACCCCCAATCGCCCAACTGTACGCTATTGCTTGACAAAAGATTGTGTATCAAAACTTTTTCTAATTGACCAAGCGCCATTTCAGCCTCTTTACGATTAAGAGTTGTTTCATCTGATATTTGCTTTGCAACTTCTTTTTCCTTTATCTGTGAAATAGTTTTCACAGTAGGATACCATTTCTTTTGAGCGGCTCTGTTTATAGGGTTGATGCGCTCAATTTTGTTAAAAAATACTGCCATTGTTTTATGTTTTTTTTAATTATTTTCAAAGATTGAGATACCGACTTTCACAAGTAAGCACTCACGATAATCTTTTTGCGTATTAGATTATATAAAAAATTTGCAGGTCTAAAAAATTTCTATATCTTTGCACTTTAAAATATGCTTCTAACAAATTTCTGCGGAAAAACGTAGAGTCATTTTTTATATCCTGCTGCGAATGATTATTCGCGGTGCAAAGATACGCAATATTACCTAATGATTACCTTATATTAAGTCAATATTAATATTGTTTTGTTTAACCAATATTTACAATTTATGGATAATCAAAAAATTAAAGAAATTCGTAAAAATTTAGGAATTTCGCAAGAAAAACTTGCCGAGATGGTGGGCGTATCATTATCAACTATTCAAAATTATGAGAATGGAAGTATTATTCCAAAATCAAGAATTCCAATTTTTCATAATATTGAAAAGCAGATAGAAATCGGAGAGATTTCGCAAAAAAATGTTAATGGACATAACATAAATAATATCGGAAATGACAAATTAGCAATAGCCAGATTGCATAAAATTATTGAAGAAAAAGACAAACAAATAAATATGTTGTTAGAAATAATCAACAAATTTAATATTAAATAAAAAATAGGAGTTAAACAAAAGTCCTGTTAAGTGTTAAAAACTTAACAGGACTATATAGAATTTATCAACATTTTTATTTTTAAATCATTGATTATTAGACACCAACACATTTTGTTTGTTGCAAAATGTTAAAAAATTTATTCATCTAACGTTTTTTTTACTACCTTTGCTGCGATTTTACACATATCAATATTAACCAAAAACTAATTGTGTATGAAAAATTTTACCAAAATTGCAATTCTTGCAACCATTTTGCTTTCATTTTCTATAAACTCTTCTCTGAAAGCGCAATTTCAAATGCCAAACTCCGGATTTGAAACATTTCAAACAGGTTTTAACGGACAAGGACAGCAGCCGACAGGCTGGCGAGGTTCAAATGTTGTGCAGAGCGCTGCCGGCACTACTGTACGCGCAACATTAGTCAATTCTGCCTCTCCCGGCAGAGACGGCACTGGCAACTGCGTATATCTTCACAACGAATGGGTTGGCGCTTTGGGCATAGGCGCACCCGCACCCGCTTTTATTGCGCTTGGCACACCTTGGAATGAGGTCGATGGCGCAAGCACTACCAAAGCAATCGGCGGCTGCACAGACGGACTTGCTTTTACATATCGCCCCGACACATTGGAAATTTGGATAAGGCGAACATATACCTCGCAAGAAAATGCCCGCGTATTGGTTTATCTTTGGAAAGGCACATCGCTTGGAACTTCGTATAGAAACAAAGGCGGCAGTTGTCAAAGTTCGAGCCGCACCAACGAGGAGGCAGATATTAGAGGTAAAAATTCCTGCACCACAACACAGCGCGCAACACTTGTCGGTGAGGGCGTATGGGCAAGTAATCAACAATTTTCAAATTGGACTTTAATAAAAGTACCTGTTACATATTATAACAGTGACGTTCCTGAAAAAATAAATATTATAATTTCCGCTGGAAATACCACCTCAGACGGAGACCCAAACAGCATAAGAGATGGTTCAAAACTTTGGGCAGACGATTTGCGGTTGATATACTCTTCAAAGGCTGATAGATTGCTTGTTGGCGGCAGAAGCGTGTCAGCAAACTTTCACCCAGACACATTAAGTTATACCTACTCTCTCGGTCCAACCGTAACCACAATACCATCCATAACCGCTTTTCGTGCGGGCAGACAGTTGAGTAGTTCGGAAATAACCATTACCAATGGCGTTATTGACGGCGACCCAAGCACAGTTACCGTTAGGGCAGAAGATGGCAGCAGCACCACCACTTACAGCATTTATTTTGTAAGTCAACTCTCCAACAACCCCCGTCCTATAAATATTCTTATAGATGGAAGCCCTTTGAGAACTTCTAACGGAAATCCTTTTAACGGACATATTACAAATTATAATATTACACTGCCATACGGCACAACCGACTGTCCCGAAATTTCGGTAGAAACAGCAGATGGCGGGCAAACTTTCAATATTATAAATTGTACCTCTTTGCCCGGCAGCGCAACCGTTGCCGTTACGGCAGCAGACGGAACAGGTCCTGTTGTTTACACAATAAACTTTACCGTTGCGCCATTTAGCGATAATACTTTGCAGAATATTTTAATTGACGGCGAACCGCTACTGGGTTTCAGACCGACATTCAATAACTACACGCTTGAATTGCCAAGCGGCACAACGCAAGCGCCGACTATTACGCCTGTTTCGGCTTATGCCGCAGGTATGCAAACAATAATTACGGATAACAGTTTATTTCCTTCTCCCTCTACAATTAGGGTTTTCCCTACTAACGCGCCCAATTTGGTTCGCACATATACCATTAGATATGAAATTGTTTCATCTTCTTATGCTTATTTGAACGATATTAAAGTTGGCAATGTTTCTTTGGAAAATTTTGCGCCAGACAGATTGAGTTATAACTACGTTTTGCCTCGCAGCACAACCGATTTGCCCTCTATTACTTATGACAAAGGTGAGCAAAACCAAAGCGTAACCGTTGTTTCAAATGGTGTGAATGGCACAACTTTAATCACAGTTAGAGCAGAAGACGGAAGCACTGTGGTTTATCGCATCAACTTTTCTGTTTTCAGGTCGGAAAATTCTCTTTTGAATGATATTTTGATTGACGGACAAAGCCTTCCGAACTTTGACCCCGAAACATTAATTTACGATATAGAACTGCCAAGCGGCACAACAGTAATGCCTGCAATCTCATATATAGCAGGCGATGCTGCCCAAAATATAAGAGTTACAAACGGCGGTTTGAATGGCATAACCACCATTCGCGTTATTGCCGAAAATCCGCAGTTTTTCACAACATATTCGCTCAGATTTTCAGTTGCTCTTTCTGCAAATTCTCAGTTGAATGCCATTTTGGTTGATGGCGATACTATTGACGGCTTTTCGCCCGAAATATTGAACTACAATTATATTTTGCCCGCAACTGCAACCGAATGTCCCGATATTGATGTGATAAAAGCATCTCTCGGACAGCAGGTATTTATTGTAAAACCCGCTCTCACAGGCATTGCAACTATTAGAGTAGCATCGGAAACGGCTGACGGCGAAAATATTTATACAATCAATTTTCAGTTTGAATTGTCAGATAACAATTTCCTTGATTCAATAAAAATAGACGGTGAACTTTTGGCAGAATTCAACAGCGCAACAACCTCATACACAATAGATTTGCCGCAATATGCCATTGCACCTGCGGTTGAATATTTTGCAAGCGACAGCACATCAAGAATTTTTGTGATTGACAATGGTTTGGGCGGAATGCAAATAGCAGTTACTGCACAAAACGGTGCAACTCGCACATATTCAATCAATTACAATGTCGCACCTACAAACAATGTAGATTTGGCAGATATTGAAATTTGGGACAATGCTGTTCAAGATTTTGTCTCTTTGGCTGATTTTGACCCTCAAACAACTGAATATGATTACTCTTTGGTATGGCGCACAAACACAGTTCCTGCTATCAATCCTGTGGCTGCCGAAAACGGACAGGTGATAACGGTTTTTTATAATCCTGTGAACGACACAACTGAAATTCAAGTAGTTGCGCCAAATGGAATTGACCAAAAATCATATAAAATATATTTCCCTGTTGAGAAATCAAATTATTCTCTTTTAAGTTCGATAACGATAGATGGTGCAGAAATTTCGAGTTTTCCGCCTCACCCAAACTATTTTCACCCTCAAATTTTCAATTACAATATTGCCCTGCCTTATGGCACAACACAAACACCGCAAGTTGCTTTTGAAAAAGGAAGAGTTGGAAATCAAATTATCTTTGAACAAAATATTGAGATAACAGCAGGCAGCATTACCGACCCGTACAGATTGAAAGTTATTGCCGAAGACGGCACGACGCAAACCTATACGCTCAATTTTTCGATTGATATGTCCGACAGAATTGGCGAAAACTATTTGAATAATATTTTGGCAAATGGTATTCCTGTTACAGGTTTCAATAACCAAACCCTTGAATATAATGTAGTTTTGCCATACGGTACAACCGAATTGCCCGACCTCTCTTTTGAAAAAATGTATTCTGAACAAACCATTGCAACAGATATAAGCGGCATTTGGGGAACAACAAGAGTTAGAGTGTTTTCAAATATCGCAGGCATTGCCACAACCGAATATCGCATCAATTTCTCTGTTTCGGACATTCCAACCACAACGTTAAATTCTATTTCGTTTAATGGTGTTATGTTTAATAATTTCAGTCCGAAAGTATATTCTTATATCATTCCTGTAACGGCGCAACCAACCTATACATACACACACAATCAAAATGAAGTATTTGTAGATGAAATATTTTCAAATCATAAAAAATTGGTTTTGGAAGTTACAAGCCAAAGCGATGAGTTTGATAAAAATACCTATACTTTCTGGTATTATTACACAAATGATATTATTCCGAATCCAAGTTTTGAGAATTGGAGCAATATGGCTCAAGCAAGTGGTATAAAACCAACTTCTTGGACTTGTCAAGGTGATGTTAGAAGCAGTGTTGGTTTATTTAGTTTGGCAAATCAAGTTCAACGCTCAACCGACCGTAAAACCGGTAGTTTCAGTGTCTTTATGCAAGGTCAATACAATGGAAGCACTACCGGAGACGAAAACGGACTTATCACTTTGGGAGGAGTAACAAGTACGGGTAGCACTTTGGGTAATCACTCAACCACTGTTACAGGCGGTATTGACTTTAGAAATACGCCCGATTTAGTTACAATGGACTATAAATATACCCGCTCTGGCACTCAAAATCCATCGATGTATTTTGTTTTCAGAATGTGGAATTCAGGGGCAAATTACAGTGCGGGAGAAAGAGTTGCAGAGATTATTGATGCAGACGGTACAACAAGAAGCAACTGGTTTACAAAAGAATACGGAGTTTCTTACGCAGGCGAAAACAGATACCCAACACGAATGAATATTATTCTGAGTTCCAATAATTCTGAAAACTCCTACTCTTACCCCACAGGCAGAAGAGGGCAACTTTGGGTAGATAATTTAATGTTGGTATATGATTCAAAATTATCGGGTATCTCTATCAATAGCACAAACATAAGCGGTTTTTCACCGGATACTTATGTTTATTATGTGAATGCTGCGCCAGAAGATATGGGCAGACCTGTTGTTTTAACCACTGGACGAGTGCCTGACCAAGAACACAGAATTACAATTTCTAACGAAAATTCAAGCAGACAGCGCACTGTTACCATCATTTCCAAAGCGGAAGACAACGTATCGACCTCAACTTACACAGTTATCATCACTCGCCCTGTGGCTACTATCAGCACGCTTGCAGGCATTAGTATTGATGGTACGCCGATTGCGGACTTTGAGCCGAATACTTTTGAGTATAACGTGACTGTGAATAGCGGCACAATCTTCTCACCCGATGTTTTTGTAACAAAAGGTGAAGGACATCAAAACATTTCGTATTCATTTGGAAATAAGAAAGTTACAATTACAGTTACAGCAGAAAACGGAACACAGCAAATTTACACAGTTAATTTTGTTGAAGAAACATCTGATGATGCCACTTTGTTGAATATCGAAGTTGCTGGTTATGATATTGAATTCAGTTCAGAAACAACTGAATATCAAGTTATTTTGCCCGCAAGCGCACAAAATATTCCTCAAATTTTCTTTACAAAACAGAATGAGGGACAGAAGGTAATTCTCACAACTTCGAGCACAAACGGTACTTCGGTTGTTCGAGTGGAGGCGCAAGACGGCGTTAATTTTACCGACTATCAAATCCATTTCTCAACATTACCAATTGTAACATCGCATCTTTTGAGCGGAATTTCGCTTGGAAATATCCCGATAAACAATTTTGAGCCGACAACTTTCGATTACACTGTTAGAATTGATAATTATAAAAAGTTTGTATTTGAAAAAGAGTTTGTTGCCGACACAATAACCGTAGTATATTTTGATGATTCAATAAAATGCTATATCGGTGAAAATATCTACAAAATTGTTTTTGAAACCTCAGCATTGAATAACGCCTATCTTGCAGATATTGCCATAGATGGCACATCTGTAAGCGGTTTCCAACCAAATCAATTTACATACTCTGTAAATTGGGACGGAGATAATTTGCCTTATATTTCTGTAAAAAGCGGAGCAGCAGGTCAAACAATTACATACATTTGGACAGAAAATTCGATAAATATTACCGTTACCGCACAAGACGGAATTACGCAAAACGATTATACGGTTATCTTTGTACCTGCTATTCTGTCGTCTAATTCACTTTTGGCAAATATTTTGATTGACGGTGTCTCTTTGGAAGATTTTGTTTCAAATGAATTTAATTATGCGGTGGAATTGCCAGATGGAACTATATATATTCCTGTTATTCAGGCAGTTAAAGTTGAG
>Ga0209737_10000597_pt1 | contig 28966 bp, 25 predicted proteins | sample TergutCu122P3_FD_187284 | JGI IMG/M metagenome (GOLD analysis project Ga0209737, IMG submission 187284) | Cubitermes ugandensis P3 segment gut microbial communities from Kakamega Forest, Kenya - Cu122 P3 (SPAdes) (version 2) | ecosystem: Host-associated > Arthropoda: Insects > Digestive system... | reverse complement strand
GGGGGTTGCGGGGCGAAGCCCCGCTTTTCGGGGACTCCGTCCCCGAACCCCTCCCCGATTTTTTGTGCAAAACAACGAAAAACATCAAAACAACTGAATAGTTACCAACTTTCAATAATTCTGCGGTAATATTGTTTTTTAGCTCCTTATTTCTTGACCGTCTTTAATCATAGTCATAAGCTTGGGATTTTTCTCAGCAAACTTGAAAAGAGGTACGCCAATCACTGTTACAACCGCAATTTCACCCAGTGCAACGCAGCCTGCATTAAACCAAAAGCTATGTTCACCGAACAAATAAGTAAGTTCCATACCTACTATGATACCGTTGACAATTGCTGGGACAAGCGATGCAAGCCAAATATTCTTGATTTTTGTTATCGCAAAGACGGCAATAGCCGTTGCAAGCGTTCCGAATACCCAGTCATACCAACCAAGCGGACTTGCAAGATTGGCGACAAAGCAGCCGAGCATCAATGCGGGGCAGAACTTCTTGTTATAAAAGCAAAGCAGCACAAGAACTTCGGCGATACGGAACTGAATAGTGCCGAATGACAGCGGTGAAGTTAATGCAACCGTAATGACGGCATACATTGCCGCAATCATTGCTGTTAGGGTTAGGGTACGTGTTAATTCTTTTCTTTTCATGACGAAAAGACCTCCTTGTTTTTTTACGGTGGTTATCAGGGACACCGTTATTCAAATGCACAGTATACAACTTGCAATTTTTACTATTATATCACATTTTTCCACAATTGTCAATAGCAAATTTTCAGAGGAATAAAATGCGTGTAAATTGTTGTATTAATCCGCAAGTAAACTCTTGCGCCTCACGGCAAAGCCGTTCGGGAGTTTACTTGCTCAAATGTACCTTTTTCTCGTCTGCCTGCGGCAAACAACCGAAAAAGACGCACAGTATTACTCTGCCAAAACGCAAGCGTTTTGTTGCGGAGTAATATCTTGACAAATTTAATCGGATAGGATATAATAATTAAAGAACGTGAAAAAGATTAAAGTCGGAGGAGAGTGTTATACCTATGAAATATACGCCAGATAACGGCAATATTGTCCTTGTGCAACCCGATTTCGACCTTGAACAAACTCTTGACTGCGGACAGGCTTTTCGCTGGAAAAAACTGAGCGGCAGCGTGTTTACCGGGCATTTTCTTAACCGTGAGCTGACTGTATCTCAGGACGGCAGCGTTTTCACTTTCCATAATACAGCGGAGGAAGACTTCTTAAATATCTGGGCTGATTACTTCGACTTTCATACCGATTACGGCGAGTTGAAGCGAATATTTTCGGCAGACCCGACGCTTGAAAAGGCTTGTAAATTTGCGGGCGGGATAAGGCTGCTCAAACAGGACGGCTGGGAATCGCTTTGCTCGTTTATTATTTCTCAGAATAATAATATTCCCCGAATTAAGGGGATTATAGAGCGGCTTTGCGGAAAATTCGGCGGATTTCCTGACGCGGCACAGCTTTCGGGTTTGAATGTTACGGATTTAGCGGATATTAGGAGCGGATTCAGGGCAAAGTATTTATGTGATGCGGCTGATAAAGTTTCTGCTGGGCAGGTTGATTTTCAGAAACTTAAATCTATGCCTATTGGTGAAGCAAGGCGAGTTTTGATGTCTGTCAAAGGCGTAGGTCCGAAAGTTGCCGAGTGCGTACTGCTTTTTGGTTTAAACAGGCGTGAAGCTTTCCCTGTTGATGTGTGGATAAAGCGTGTCCTTGAGGAATATTATCCCAACGGACTGCCTGGATTTGCACTGGAAAATGCAGGTGTAGCCCAGCAGTATCTTTTTCATTACATAAGGAACTGTACAAGATGAACATAAAACATATGGTTTGTTCGACTGAATTTTACAAATAAACTCACAGTAATAAATTTAATTTGTCAATTGTTTTTTTGTGTTGAAAATGTGTTTTTCAGGAACTGTTGCGGGATTCTCAACGGTTTCAACATTGTTTTCAACAATTTGAGTTGCGGTTTTTCCACAGTTTCCACAGTTTTTTCAACAGAATTTCAAGAAGAATTTATTTACAACGTGTATATATTTTGGAAATCCTGACAATATTTAGAACATATTTTAAATACAGAAAGGATTTATATCCGTATGATTAAGGGCGTCAATAAAAAAATAATTGAAATTAACAGCACAGGGAGTATTTATTTTGAGAAAGTGGTTTTTTATCTTAAACCGAATGTCATAGAACTTCCGTGTGCTGTTGCCGAGGTCGAAGCGCGGCGGTATATCGAGAATTTCGAAGTGCTGTCTGACAGAAGAGGAAAGAAGCTCAGCAGAAAGCTGCTGTTGGTTTCTACGTTTGTTCTTGTTGCGGGAGGGGCAATTATTTGTAAAATTTTATGTTAATACTGGACAAATTGCGAAATTTGTGGTATAATGTTTACAGTTGTATTTGAAAACGGAGGAATAGATAATTATGCTTAATTTTCAGGATGCCTATGACAAACTTGCTTTGTACAATCAGACACACCTGTTGAAATATTATGATGAGCTGCCGGAGAATAGCCGAAAGTCGCTGCTGTCACAGATTGAAAACCTTGATTTTTCTGTATTGAAATGGTACGGAAGAAATACTGAAGAGCATGCAAGAGGAAGGAGTGAGCCGATTAACGCAGTTACGGCTGCTGAGATAGCATTGCGTCGGGATGAATTTATGGAGGCCGGAATTTCGGCTATAAAACGCGGCAAAGTCGGTGCGGTACTGCTTGCGGGAGGACAGGGCACCCGCCTCGGTTCTGACAATCCTAAGGGAATGTTCAATATAGGCATTACAAAGGACTTATATATATTTGAATGCATTATAAACAATATGCTTGATGTGGTGAATCTGACGCATACATGGTTTCACCTGTTTATAATGACCAGCGAAATAAATGATTCGGTCACAAAAGATTTCTTTGAGGAGCATGATTACTTCGGCTATAATCCGAGATATATCAGTTTCTTTGTTCAGGATATGGCGCCAGCAGTTGACATGGACGGTCTGGTTCTCCTTGAAGCGAAAGACAGGATTTCAGCGTCCCCGAACGGCAACGGCGGTTGGTTTTCATCTATGGTTCGGGCGGGATTGTTGGAATTTGTCCAGAAAAGCGATATTGAATGGCTCAATGTTTTTTCCGTTGACAATGTTTTGCAGCGTATAGCCGACCCCCTGTTTGTCGGTGCGACAATTGCCTGCGGGTATCAGTCGGGCGGAAAGGTTGTAAGAAAGGCGAATCCTGAGGAACGCGTAGGCGTTCTTTGTTTGGAAGACGGAGTGCCTTCGATTGTCGAGTATTACGAGATGAGCAAAGAGATGTGCAATATGCGTGATTCGAACGGAGAACTGCTCTATAATTTCGGGGTGACGCTGAATTATCTTTTCAGAACAGACAGGCTTGTGGAAATAGTCGAGAGAGAGCTTCCCGTCCATGTAGTGGTTAAGAAGATACAGTATATGGACGAAAACGGTAATACTGTAAATCCTGATAAACTGAACGGATATAAGTTTGAGACGCTTGTGCTCGATATGATTCATATGCAGGATAGCTGTCTGCCCTTTGAAGTTGACAGGCGTATGGAATTTGCTCCCGTTAAGAATGCGACCGGTGTTGACTCCGTTGAAACTGCGAGGGAATTATTGATTGAAAACGGCATAGAATTATAATCGGGGGCTCGAATTTGAAAGTAGTTTTCAGTTACTTAAGAAATTATAAGAAAGAATGCTTTTGGGGGCCTTTTTTCAAGATGCTCGAAGCGGTTCTTGAACTTTTTGTCCCTTATTTGATGGCGAAGATTATTGACATAGGGATAAAAAAGGGGGATAACCCCTACATATTCAGAACAACCGCGATAATCGCCGTTATGGCGGTTGTCGGGCTGTCTTTTGCGTTGATTTGCCAGTATCTTGCGGCAAAGTGCGGCTACGGCTTCGGTACGGATTTGCGGCAGGCGCTTTACAGTAAAATCAACAGTTTTTCACACAGTGAAGTTGACAAATTCGGCGTATCCTCGCTGACAAACCGTCTCACGCATGACACGGTTATTGTTCAGGAAGGCGTGAATATGTTCATAAGGCTCGGCTTTAGAGCGCCTTTCATATTCGTCGGTTCAATCGTTATGTCAATGTTTATTAATGCGAAACTTTCCGTCATACTGCTGATTTCAGCCGTTCTTGTATCGCTGATAGTGTATACTGTTATGCGTAAAACAATTCCAATGCATAAGGCAGTCCAGAAAAAACTTGATAAAACGGCTTTGCTGGTTCGTGAAAATCTTGACGGAGTGCGGGTTATACGGGCTTTTTCACGTCAGGCGAATGAGGTTGAACGCTTTAATGCGGGTTGCGACGACCTCGCCGATACGATGGTGAGAGTAAATAAGATTGCGGCAGTTTCAAACCCGTTGACGTTCATGCTGCTGAATCTTGGGATTACGGCTGTTTTGTGGTTCGGAGGCGTTACCGTCAACGTCGGAGGCGTCACAGCTGGCGAACTGACCGCGCTTGTTAACTATATGACGCAGATTTTGCTGGCGATTATGATGGTGACGAACCTGATGCTTCTGCTGACAAGAACATTTGCGTCGGCAAACCGCATTGCGGAAGTTCTGGAGTGCGAGCCGACGGTGATTTCCGGCGATGTTTCCGAACTTTTCGGCGAAGAGTGCATATCTTTCAATAATGTTTCGTTCGCCTATGAAGGGGCGGCGGATATGTCCCTGAACAACATAACATTTTCGCTTAAACATGGGGAAAAACTTGGGATTATCGGCAGTACAGGCAGCGGAAAAACAACGCTGGTTAACTTAATTCCCCGTTTCTATGATGTTACTGAGGGAAGTATTACCGTATACGGAAATGATATACAGGACTATAAGATTGGCGAACTGAGGCGGACAATAGCAACAGTCCCGCAAAAATCTTCGCTTTTTTCAGGAACTGTCCGTGAAAATTTACAGCTCGGCGATGAGAATGCCAACGACAAGTCGATTGTCAGAGCATTGAAAACAGCCCAGGCTTGGGATTTTGTTGAACAAATCGGACTTGACGCTCACATCAGTCAGAGCGGCAAAAATCTTTCGGGAGGGCAAAAACAGCGGATTTCCATTGCTCGGGCTTTGGTTGGGATGCCGAGAATAATAATACTCGATGACAGCACGTCCGCCCTTGATTATGAGACGGATATGCGTCTGCGTCAAGCTTTGTCTAAAAACACCAATTCAACAATAATAATGATTTCGCAAAGGGTAGATTCAATAAAAGATTTTGACAAAATTATTGTTATGGATGAGGGAAATGCCGTAGGAATAGGAACCCATGACGAACTTCTGTCTGCCTGTGAGGTTTACCGTGAGATTTACATTTCTCAGAAAGGGGCAAGTCATGAAGCACAGTTCGGTTAAACGCCTCATAACCTACATCTCCCCCTATAAATTGAACTTTTTCCTTGTGCTGTTCTTGGCTTTGTCAAGTGTTTTACTGTCGCTTGCCATTCCGGTTTATATCGGAGATGCGGTCGAATGTACGGTGCGTGACAGCACGGATTTCGACAGACTGGCAGCTATTTTAGCTAAACTTGGGTCTGTTATTCTGCTGTCGGCTTTTTTGCAGTGGCTCATGACGGTCTGCGTCAGTAAACTGTCATATTTTACTGTACGTGACATTCGCAAGGATGTTTTTGCGAAATTCAGCAGACTGCCTATAAAATACATAGACGGCAACCGCAAAGGTCAGCTCACGGCACGGGTTATAGCCGACATTGAGACCGTTGCAGACGGACTTCTTCAGGGATTTGCACAACTGTTTACAGGTATTATTACTATTATCGGGACAATACTGTTTATGTTCGGCATTAACGTACCGATAACTGTCATTGTAATATTAATAACGCCGCTCCCTCTTTTTGCCGCAGCGAAAATCGCCGGTCTGACGCATAAGACTTTCGCTAAACAGGGCGAAATCAGAGGCGACATGGTTGGTCTAGCCGAGGAACTTATCGGAGGACAGAAAATCGTCAAGGCTTTAGCATACGAGGAACGGGCGGAGGAGCGTTTCGGCGTAATCAACGAAGAATTCAAAAAAGTCGGAACTAAGGCTGTGTTTTATTCGGCGTTAACTATGCCTGTTACCAGATTTATTAATGCCGTAATCGTAGCTGTAATCGGTCTGATTTCCGCTCTCGGAACTACAGGCGGCATTGCATGGATAGGCGGAATGACAATCGGCGTTAGGTTTAGCTTCATCGTATATCTAAATCAGTATATGAAACCTTTTAACGAAATATCAAGCATTGCGACAGAATTTCAAAACGCGCTCGCATCGTCCGAACGTGTTTTTAAGGTTCTTGATAAAGAGGAGGTTGCCGATGACGGCGGTAAAGATACGCTTGATGCAGGCGTCGGGACTGTTGAATTTGACAAAGTCAATTTCTCATACAATCCGTCCGCACCGCTTTTGAAAGACCTAAATTTTAAGGCCGAAAAGGGACAGAGGGTTGCTATCGTCGGGGCAACAGGATGCGGCAAGTCTACGATTATTAACGTATTACTGCGTTTTTATGATATTAACAGCGGAGATATAAGGGTATCAGGCAAAAGCATTTACAGCGTTTCTGCGGACAGTCTTCGCCGTGCATTCGGCATGGTTTTACAGGATACGTGGATTTTCACGGGGACTGTTGCGGAGAATATTGCTTACGGCGTACCGTCTGCAACAACGGAGGAAATAGAAACTGCCGCACGTACCGTTCATGCACACAGCTTTATTAAAAGGCTTCCGAACGGTTACGGTACGGTAATAAGCGAAGACAGCGGTCTTTCTCAGGGGCAGAAACAGTTGATTTGTATCGCAAGAGTTATGCTTCTTAATCCGCCTATGCTTATCCTTGACGAGGCGACAAGCAGCATAGATTTACGGACGGAACACAGGATACAACGTGCTTTTGAGAAACTCATGCGGGACAAGACGAGTTTTATAATCGCACACAGACTGTCTACAATAAAAAATGCCGATGTAATAATAGTTATGCAGAACGGAACAATCATTGAAAAGGGGAGCCATGATGAGCTGATAATTAAAAATGGCTATTATGCGGAACTTTTCAACAGTCAATACAAATGACGGTAACTATTCAGTATACAATGCCGTCAACTTAAGATCTTTCTTGTTTCTTCCGCCGCCTTCGGCAGCGGAAGAAACAACGTAGAAGAGAGCCCCTTGAAACCCCATATATGCTCTAAGTTGACAGCATTAATTCAGTATATTGCATAATGCACAAAAAATTTTTATCAACTGCAATCAACACCGAAAATACGGGGATTGCGGGGCGGTAGCCCCGCAACCCGCCCGCCGACATAGTCGGTGAGCGTAATCTTAGGCTTTGCCTAAGATTACAAGATTTAGGATGAAAATATGAAAGGGGGGGTGAAAGTTTGTTAGGTTCAATGCTTTGCGGGATTGCCGCATTGCTTTCCTGTGTCTGTGCACTGGTTCTTATGGGTACTGCTTACAGAGAAAAAGCGACAGGAAAACGCCGTTGGTCAAAGATTGCGGGCGATATGGAACTTGTTGAACCGGGCGTCACATATCCGCTCGAATGCGATGAAATAATCATAGGCCGCCATGCTTCGGCGGACATTCGGCTTATGGATATGTCGGTTTCGAGGTATCATGCGATTATGACCGTAGCAGGCGGAATTTGGCGGATTGAGGACAACGGTTCTACAACGGGGGTTTATATCAATGACGCGCGGGTTAAATCGGCAAGACTGCGTGAAAATGATGTTGTTCAGCTGGGCAAGTACAGGCTTCTCTTCAGAAAAAAGAAAACCAAAGAAATTTAGGAGGATTATGAAAAAATTAACGGCAGCTTTTATGACGGCGTGTATTATCGCTTCGCAGTGCAGTTTTCCTGCGGCAAACACCTATTCGGCGGCTCCTGTGGCGGATAAAATCGGCGACATAAACGGCGACAGCAGTGTTGACGCAAGCGACGCTTCTTTTGCACTCACACTGTACGCACAGGATTCAACGGGACAGGTCGCCAAACCTACAGCTGAGGAGCTTGAAACAGGAGATGTTAATGGGGACGGAAGCGTCGACGCAACGGATGCATCTTTAATATTAGGGTATTATTCATATGTCCAGACGGCAACAGGCATAATAAAGCCAGCGAGAGAATGGTTTAGCGGCGGAAACGGAGAGGTCTCAGAAGCGTTCAGCGAGACTGTATATTTGTATTTCTCCAGCGGCGTCGGTGCATGGTGCACAGAGCTGAACATTGAACCTGACGGAACTTTCGAGGGATATTTCCTCGACATGAACATGGGCGAGTCATATACTGAATTCGGCGGCGGAACAGGCGTATATTATGAATGCAAATTTACGGGCAAGTTCAAAGATCCTGTTAAAGTTAATGATTATGAGTACGCCATGACGCTTGATTACATCAGTTATGACATAGGCGAGCCTTATCTCTATGACGAGTCTGACTGCAAAATGCTTATCATCCCGACCGAGCCTTACGGAATGGAAATCGGCACGGAGTACATGTTATATACGCCGGGTGCGCTTACATCCGTTTTGCCCGAGGAGTTTTTGGATCGGGAATATTGCAGAGGCAAATTGTTTCTGTCAGGCTACGGACTTTACAATGTTGAAGGCAAGTACGCATTCCTGGGACATGACAGCCGTTTTTTCTTTAACGGCACTGTTTCGGAGGATAGCGGAGATTATTATCTGAACTTTGAAAATCCTATTTTCGGTACTGTCGGTTCCGATGAAGACGGTTATGAATGGACTGAAATCAGGAAATTCCGTCTCGGTGAATCCCAGGTGGATTTGGCGGATTATATCGGAAAACCCGCCCTGTTTTCGCTGCTCTACGGTTATGACTGTGAATTCGACGATTTGCCTGTGCTTGATGTTATGAATTGCCTGGACCGCGTTAACCTGGTTTACACGATGGACAGAGAAGAGTACCGAGAGATGAACCGGTCGTTCAATGCAGTTTCTTGGTATATGCCGTTTGAAGCCATTTGCAGTAACGACTACGGTTATATCACCTACGACAAGATGAGTTATATTTTACGGACAGGTAAGGAATATTACCGCGAGGGCGGTATCGGTACATATATGACAAAAGAGGACGTCGAAAAGCTTGCAAAAGAATATTTCGGAGTGGAATGGGTTTACCATAACCAATTTGCAGAAACATACTTCCCATCCGCAAATATTGAATGGACATATCAGCCTTCGGCGGACATTTATGAAATCGTTCAGGTTGACGGAAACGGTATGGCGGGCGATATGTGGTGCAACGTGTCCGAGCTTATCGACAACAAAAACGGCACCTATTCTGCGGTTATTGACAGGTATCTTGCCGAACCCGGAAAGGCTCCGCAGAACTGCTATGACCGTATATTCGATTGGAAACTTCTGCCTAGTCAGGCGATTATCAACAGTCCCGACATCTACAATAATTTCAACAATATCCGCAGGGTTGCAAGAGACACGGTGCTTTTCCGTATTGTTGACGGAGAGTGGGAGGTTCTCACTATTAACGGTTTTTTACCTATTAACATATGAACACAAAAAAATTCGGAGCATTTTTTATGATGTTGATATGCCTGTTCTCCCCGGCTGTTTTTTCAGTCGGGGCGTCAGCGGCTAAACTCCTGACTTTCGGAGATTATAAGTATGTAATCGAGGACGGGCGTATTATAATAATAAGCTGTGTAAGCAAGGATAAAACCGTTGAAATTCCTTCCGAGATAGACGGCATACCTGTTACTCAAATCGGTTTTCAGGCTTTTTGGGATACTCATGAAGTTGTCACATTTATAATTCCAGACAGCGTCAAAGTAATTGAGGACAGAGCATTCTCGCTTAGGCTTAAACTAAAGGAAGTTGTAATTCCCGATAGCGTTGAGACAATCGGTAACGGGGCGTTTGCGGGCTGTCCGCTTTTGACGGAAATAACGATACCCAAAAGCGTCAAGGCAGTGGGTTTGCGGGTTTTTGACAACTGCCAAAAGCTTGCGGCTATTAACGTAGATAAGGATAACAAGGCGTATACTGATATTGACGGCGTTCTCTTCAATAAAAACGCAACGGAGCTTTTGGCGTATCCCGAGGGACGCGCCGATACGGAATACACGGTGCCGAAGAGCGTTAGAACCGTTGCGAATTCGGCATTTTATCAGGCTGTTAACCTCAAAAAGGTCACTTTGCAATCAGGAGTTAAAAGCGTTGAGGCTTCCGCTTTTTCGGACTGTAAAAACCTGTCGGGCGCAGTATTGTCCGACACGGTTACAAGCCTCGGAGATTATGTTTTTTCAGGCTGTACGGCACTGAAGAACATCTCTCTGCCTAACAGCATAACTTCAATCGGAATACAGGCATTTATCATGTCAGGGCTTACTGAAATTCAGCTTCCCATGAACCTTAAAGAGATAAGCGACATGATGTTCTACTACTGTAAAGACTTGCGTTACGTAACATTCGGTCGGAATGCCGAAAAATTCGGCAGGTGGATATTCACGGGGTGTACGGATTTGACGGTCAAAGGCTATGCAAATACTTTTGCGGAGGCATATGCCGCCGAAAACGGTCTGGCTTTTTCGGCTCTCTGCAATCAATTGGGAGACATTAACGGTGACGGGACGGTTGACGCCGCCGATGCGGCGTATATACTGACATATTATGCTGAAACTTCTGTCGGACGCAAGCTGAATGATGCGGAAATGACGGCGGGTGACGTTAATTTTGACGGAGTTATCGATGCTGCTGATGCGGCAATTATTTTAGAACTGTATGCGGAATCGCAGAACCTGCAAAATTGACAAAATATTAACAAATATTCCCTTGATTTTTGTAACCGAAAACTATTGCCAAAAGGCGAAATTTATGTTATAATATATGATATAATGCGGAATATGTGTTTTTAATGACACATATTTCCGAGCCGCGTATTTTTCTAAAGTTGAGTTAAAGTCAACAGTAAAAGAAAAATGCAGTAATAAGGCTAAATACTCAGCAATCCCGAGCTGAATCATATATATTTTATAAGTATTTTGGAGGAATTTTATTATGGCCAACATCAAAAAGGGAACTAAAATCACAGTTCTGGGTGCCGGTAACGTAGGTGCGTCAATCGCTTATACCCTTATGCTTTCCGGACTTTGTTCCGACATCGTTCTTGTTGACATCAACAAGGGAAAAGCAGAGGGCGAGGCAATGGACATCCGTCAGGGCGTAACTTTCAGCAATGAAGTTTCTGTTTCGGCAGGCGGATATGAAGACGCCAAGGATTCTGACATCGTTATTGTTTCTCTCGGTATCGGAAGAAAGCCCGGTCAGACAAGAATTGACCTTGCCCAAACCAATGTTAATATCATTAAGAGTGTTATGCCGCAGATTGTTGAGCATGCTCCCGACGCTATTTATGTTGTTGTCAGCAACCCTGTAGATATTATTACATATACTATTCTTAAAACAACCAATCTCCCCGCAAACCGTGTAATAGGTACTGGTACGCTTCTTGACTCTTCTAGACTCCGTGCATGTCTCGCATCGTACGCCGATGTGAACACACGCAACGTTCATGCTTACATTTTCGGCGAACACGGCGACTCACTCATGATTCCTTGGTCACTCGCTTCTGTCGGATGCGTTACTTTTGAAGATTACTGCGAAAATATCGGCATCTGTCATGAAGACAAGAAGAAAGAAGTTGAAGAGGCTGTCAGAACTGCCGGTGCTGCTGTTATCTCACGTAAAGGCGCAACTTATTATGCAATAGCCGCAACCGTAAAGCAGGTTTGCGAGAGCATTATCCGTGATGACAAGTCTGTCCTCACCGTTTCAAACCCGACTAACGGCAAATACGGCACAGAGGACGTATGTCTGAGCTTGCCTTACTTTGTAGGCGCCGACGGTATCACACGCGACCTTAATCCCAAACTTACCGAAGCAGAGACAGAGAAGCTTATCGCAAGTTCAAAGGCTCTTAAGGAAGTTATTGACGCATTGGCTATATAAGAGGCACATGGGCGGACTGCTGTCCGCCCGTTACTGCGGTATTCCCCCGATTAGTTTTTATTTGAAAGGAAGAATAGTAATGGATTACGCAAAAGAATCAATCAAAAAACACGCAGAATGGGGTGGCAAGATTGAAGTAATCTGCCGTGCTCCGCTTAACACAAGAGACGACCTCTCGCTCGCATACACACCTGGCGTAGCCGCTCCGTGCCTTGAAATCGAAAAGGATGTTGATTTAAGCTATACATATACACGCCGCGGGAATCTCGTTGCCGTTGTAACCGACGGTACGGCAGTTCTCGGTCTCGGCGACATCGGTCCTGAGGCAGGTATGCCCGTTATGGAGGGTAAATGCGCGCTTTTCAAGGCTTTCGGCGACGTTGACGCTATTCCGATTTGCGTTCGTTCAAAAAGTGTTGAAGACATCGTTAATGTAGTTAAGCTGACCGCTGGAAGCTTCGGCGGCATTAACCTTGAGGATATTTCTGCTCCGCGTTGTTTTGAGATTGAAAGACGTCTCAAAGAATGCTGCGATATTCCGATTTTTCACGACGACCAGCACGGTACGGCTGTTGTAACTCTTGCGGCTATGTTTAACGCTCTTAAACTTACGGGCAAGAAGATTGATGAAATCAGAGTTGTAACGAGCGGTGCGGGCGCGGCAGGTATCGCTATTATCCGCCTCCTTATCTCTATGGGACTTAAAGATGTTATCCTCTGTGACCGTGACGGTGCAATTTATAAGGGACGTGACAATCTTAACAGCGAAAAGGCTGAGATGGCTGAGATTACAAACGAGCAGTTGCGTAAAGGCACGCTTGCAGAGGTTCTTGTCGGCGCAGACGTATTTATCGGCGTATCCGCTCCGGGCTGCGTAACCGCTGAAATGGTTAAGAGCATGGCTCCGAATCCTATTCTCTTCCCGATGGCTAACCCTGTTCCGGAGATTATGCCTGACATTGCCAAAGAAGCCGGTGCGGCTGTTATCGGTACAGGCAGAAGCGATTTTGCCAATCAGATTAATAACGTTCTCGCATTCCCAGGTATTTTCAGAGGTGCGTTCGACGTTCGAGCAAGTGATATTAATGATGAAATGAAGATTGCTGCGGCAAGAGCTATCGCCGATTTCGTTTCCGACGCGGAACTCTGTGCCGAATACATCATTCCGTCCGCTCTAAACAAGGACGTTGCTAAGGCTGTCGCTAAGGCTGTTGCTAAGGCGGCTGTTGATTCCGGTGTAGCTAGGATATAAGTAAGGCTATTTAACCCAAACCGTTTTAATTAGCGGTTTGGGTTAAATTTGTTCTAAAAATAATATTTGGTAACTGTTCAGTATATTGCATAATAGACCTGTCCTGAAACCTATCACGGCATCTTTGCGGTCTACTGTCAGCGACAACGGTTGTCAAACTCCTTGACGGGCGTTAGCCCGCCTGCGTTCGTTTTCCTAGCGCTGCCCAAAACATCCAGGCAAATATGCTCATGCTAGTTTCAGGACAGGTCTAATGCACAAAAAATATTTTTCAACTGCAATCAACACAAAAATACGGGGTTGCGGGGCGGGAGCCCCGCTTCTCGGGGACTCTGTCCCCGAATCCCCCTTCACGCTTTTTGTGCAAAACAACGAAAATCATCAAAACAACGGAATAGTTACAATATTTGTCGAAAACGGTTGACAAACCTCTAAAAATAATGTATAATTAAATTATAAATATTTACTTATCAAGAGTGGCGGAGGGACAGACCCTGTGAAGCCCGGCAACCCGTTTCGCATCAGTTTCATACAAATGCGGGACAAGGTGCTAATTTCTGCGGTGAACATAAGTTTTACCGAGAGATGAGGATTTTATTACAGCACTCTTTTTGACGTGCTTATATAAAAGTCTAAGTCTCTGTATATCAGAGATTTTTTTATTTTTAAAGGAGAGTTAAAAATGTCAAGAATTTTATTTACATCCGAATCAGTTACCGAGGGGCATCCCGATAAAATCTGCGACCAGATTTCCGACGCGGTTCTCGACGCTATACTTGAACAGGACAAAAACGCAAGGGTTGCCTGTGAAACTTGCTGCACTACAGGCATGGTGCTTTGTATGGGCGAAATTACTACATCGGCATGGGTCGATATACAGGCAATCGTCCGCAATGTTGTTGTAGATATAGGCTATGACCGTGCAAAATTCGGCTTCGACGGGCATACCTGTTCAATACTGACAACGATTGACCAACAGTCGCCTGATATTGCTATGGGGGTTAATGAGGCAATCGAATACCGTGAGAACGGCGAAGATGAAAGCGCTGAGTTTTCAACAGGCGCAGGAGACCAAGGAATTATGTTCGGTTATGCGTGCAATGAAACACCCGAACTGATGCCGCTCCCGATTTCGCTTGCACACAAGCTCTCCATGAGGCTGACAGAAGTCCGTAAAGACGGTACGCTTCGATACCTCCGCCCTGACGGTAAATCGCAGGTAACGGTTGAGTATATTGACGGCAAGCCGTCACGTGTCGATGCAGTTGTTGTTTCTTCTCAGCATTCGGACGCTATAAGTCTTGAGCAAATAAGAGCTGATATCAAGGAATATGTCGTTAAGGCAGTAATACCTTGCGACTTAATAGACAGCGATACAAAGTTTTATATCAACCCGACAGGACGTTTTGTTGTCGGCGGTCCTCAAGGGGACAGCGGTTTGACTGGACGCAAGATTATCGTTGACACTTACGGGGGGTATTCGCGTCACGGCGGCGGTGCGTTCAGTGGAAAAGATCCGACAAAGGTTGACAGAAGTGCGGCATATGCTGCCCGTTATATCGCTAAGAATATTGTTGCGGCAGGCCTTGCAGACAAGTGTGAGGTACAGCTTGCTTATGCAATCGGCGTTGCGAGACCTGTTTCAATACTTGTTGATACGTTCGGCACGGGTAAGGTTTCGGAAGAAAAACTCTCCGAGGCAATCGGCAATGTGTTTGACCTCCGCCCGGCTTCAATTATCAAAATGCTTAAACTCCGCAAACCTCAGTACAGACAGCTTGCCGCTTACGGTCATATGGGACGTGAGGAACTGGGCGTTGCATGGGAAAAGACCGATAAGGTTGAGGAGATTAAAAAAGCATTGGCTTAAAAATTTTTTTGCTTTTATGAATAATAAGGAAAAAAGAGTCCATAATAACATCAAAGGATAGCGAGACGTACTCGTTCCTAATTTAATATTGAGGTGTTTTATTATGAGCAATCAGAACAACTGTAACCACGAAGTTTGCAACGGTCAGGACCACCAGACCAGACCCGAATCAATCCCTAATGTTCCCAACAGCGGAAGCCAGTCAAATAACAGCAAGAAGAGCAAGAAGAACCACTAGGAACAAAATCACCCCGCACGGCATTGCCAGTGCGGGGTGATTCAATTTTGATATAACCGCGTTTATGTCCCCGCCTCTTAGGCGGCGGGTGATTTTCAATCCCCCGCTGACGCTTGTTGAAACTTCGTTTGAAAATCGCTAACGAAAAAGCAAGACTGGTCGAGGCGACAGGACTCGAACCTGCGGCATCTTGGTCCCAAACCAAGCACTCTACCAAACTGAGCTACGCCTCGTCATACATACCGCTAGCAACTGCGTTCACAATACTGTTTACAATACTTAAAAAGCAAAGTTTATAAATAGCAAACAGTCAGCTTATTAATTATACCGCAATTCGTGCCGTTTGTCAAGTTTTTTTCAGATGTTTGTAGATTTGCATAAAACACTGACCGTTTGCACGCTCAAGTTGAGCGTATTCATAAATAAAACCAGTGTACAGTTAGCTAACCGTACACTGGCAATGAATTTGGTAACTATTCAGTATATAGCATAATGCACAAAAAAACAGTTATTTACAACCGCAATCGGAAACGAAAAGGGGGTTGCAGGGCGAAGCCCCCGCTTTTCGGGGACTCCGTCCCCGAACCCCTTCCCGATTTTTTGTGCAAAACAACGAAAATCATCAAAACAACTGAATAGTTACGAGAATTTTCGACAACGCAGAACGGCAAAAAGACAAACAAAACGTCATTTTATTTATTGGCAGTTCCTTATACTTCTTCGCTCTCGTCAATCTCCTCAACAGGAGCAGAAACTTCCTCGGTATCTTCTTCCGGAAGAACAACGTCAAGACTGTCACAGGTAAAATCCGCACAACCCTCAAGATTGTCACAACAGAAATCTTCATCATCGAAGATATCTTTATCAACATTCTTTTTCTTCAAAAACTTTGTGAAGAAATAAGCCGTTGCAGCCGCAGTCGCTACGACAAGTGTAATAACAGTTAACTTTTTCATTTGAATTCCTCTTTTCTTATAAGTAATAAGCTGTAATATATTCATTATAGCATACTTTTATAAACATTTCAATAGTTTTTTCTGAAATTTTTTTGAATTTATAAATTACCGGTAAGAAACATGATGACCGACATCGCAGCGAGCGGTGCAGTCTCACAGCGGAGTATGCGTTTCCCGAGCCAAACGGCTTCCGCCCCCTCACTGATAAGACTTTCAACTTCCTCGCTGTCAAACCCGCCTTCGCTTCCGATTACTACGCCTATACGCTTCTTACCGTTAAAATCCACATTGCGAAACGGCTTGCCGCCTCCTTCGTAAAGCACAGTGCAAATATCCAAACTTTTTATTTCCGCAATCATTTGGCGGAACGTCATGATTTCTGATATTTCAGGGATTATGCCCCGTCCAGACTGCTTTGCGGCTTCTTCTGAGATTTTTTGCAGACGCAACTGTTTCTTGCGGAAATCTTTTTCGTCAGGCCGTGATATGCAACGCCGTGAAATAAACGGCACAACTCGAGAAACCCCAAGTTCTACCGATTTTTGCACTATCATCTCAAGCTTTTCAGATTTTGGTGCAGCCTGAAAAAGCGTTATCTCGACATTCGGCTCGGCTGAACACGGTATGGATTCAACCAAATTCAGATACACTGTATCATCGGTTATTTGCGTAATAATGCAGTTGTGGTCAATGCCGTTACAGCAAACGGTGAGATTCTCTCCGCATTTCATACGGAGAGAACGTCCGATGTGGCGTGCGTCGTCGCCTGTCAGTGCTGGCGCTTCGAGGTCGATATATTCTCTAAAAAATCTTGGCATAATATTCTCCGTTCAGAATTTATAGTATTATAGTGTTATTAAGGCAATGCCGTCAACTTAGGAAGTGCCAGTGAATAAAGTTGACAAGTTTTGTGCGGGATTTTTGTTGTTAGGCTAGGAGAAAACCGCGACTTTGCTGACGCAAAGTGAGGATTTTCGACAACGCATAACGACAAAAGACAAACAAAACGTCAATTTTATTTATTGGCAGTTCCTTAAGCATATGTGGGGTTTCAAGGGGCTTCGCCCCTTGACCGCCGGAGGCACTCTTCTACGTTATTTCTTCCGCCGCCGAAGGCGTCGGAAGAAACAAGAAAAACCTTAAGTTGACGGCATTAGTTATTAAGGAGCAACGAATGTTGCGGTGTATTACTTCATTATACCATAAATTTCAGAAAAACTCAACTCTCCTGAAAAGTAACTATTCAGTTATAATGATTTTCGTTGTTTTGTACAAAAATCGGGAAGGGGTTTCGGGGACAGAATCCCCGAGAAGCGGGGCTCCGCCTCGCAACCCCGTGTTTTCGGTGTTGATTGCAGCTGATAAAAAATATTTTTTGTGCATTATGCAATATACTGAATAGTTACCCTGAAAATATAAAATTAATATAATAAAAATTCAAAAAACCATTGACATTTTCTCTTAAAAGTAGTATAATTAATATATTGTATTTTTTATTAAATTACACGGGCAGTATTTGCTGCTTTTTATTAAATAATATTTTTATATCAATAGCTTGTTGTGTCAAGCTTTATTATACTATAGGATAAAATTAAATAAACAGCGGCAATACCGCCTTTTTGTAAAAGAGTTTTTAGATACAAAAAACTTCAATCAAAATTTAAGAGGAGGTAATGCACCGTATGATTCCAGCAATAATTGCGGGCGTCTTGGGACTGATTTTCGGTGCTGTGTTTGCGGGACTTGCTGCCTTTGGTAAAGGCAAGGCGAAAGGCAAGGAAGAAGGCATAATTGCAGGCATAGAACAGCGTAAGCAAGAGGAAAATCAGGCTGGAAATCTCATAGAAGACGCCAAAAAGGATGCTGAACGCATTCGCGTTAACGCTCAGAAAGACGCCGAGGTAAAGAAAAAGGCGGCTATTGTTGAAGCGAAAGATGAGATTCATAAGGCCCGTCAGGAAGCGGATAAAGAAATCCGTGACCGCCGAACAGAAGTTTCACGTCAGGAGAAACGTATCCAGCAAAAAGAAGAAAACTTAGACAAGAAGAATGACGTACTTGACAAGAAAGACGAAATCCTCAGCCAGAAAATCAAGACCGCTGAAGAAAAACTTGATGAAGCCGAAAGAATTAAACAAGGACAGATGGACATGCTTCAGAGAATCTCAGAATTCACCAAAGAACAGGCGAAAGAATACATAATTTCTCAGCTTGAAAATGACCTTATTCATGAGAAAGCGCTTAAAATCGCTTCCTATGAGCAGCAAATCAAGGATGACTGTCATGACAGGGCGAGAAGTTATATCTCGCTTGCAATTGCCAAATGTGCTTCTGAACATGTTTCCGAAGCGGCCGTTTCGGTTGTTAACCTTCCGAGCGACGAAATGAAAGGACGTATTATTGGACGTGAAGGACGCAACATCCGCACGCTTGAGACTCTCACGGGTGTTGACCTTATTATTGATGATACACCCGAAGCGATTACGCTTTCGTGTTTTGACCAGGTCAGACGCGAGGTTGCGAGAATTGCTCTCGAAAGACTCATTGCTGACGGAAGAATTCATCCGACACGCATTGAGGAAATGGTAGAAAAGGCTAAACGCGAGGTTGAACACCGCATTAAACAAGAAGGTGAACGTGCTGTTATCGAAACGAATGTTCACGGTATCAACAACGAGCTTGTTAAGCTTATCGGCCGTCTCCGTTTCAGAACAAGTTACCGCCAGAATGTTCTTGACCACTCGATTGAGGTCGCTAAACTTGCAGGAATTCTTGCCGCCGAACTCGGTGTTGATGCAAACGCCGCAAGAAGAGCCGGTCTTCTCCATGACATCGGTAAGGCGCTTACTTCCGAAATTGAAGGTTCGCACGTTCAAATCGGTGTTGATGTTTGTAAAAAATACAACGAAAACCCGAATATCATTCATGCGATAGAAGCTCATCACGGTGACATTGAGCCGAAAACTGTTGTTGCCTGTATCGTTCAGGCGGCTGACGCTATTTCTGCTGCAAGACCTGCGGCAAGAAGCGAAAACTATGAAAGCTACATCAAACGTCTGCAAAAACTCGAAGAGATATGTATGTCATATGAAGGCATCGACAAGTGCTTTGCCGTTCAGGCAGGCCGAGAGGTTAGAATCATGGTTCTCCCCGAAGTTATTAACGACGAAAAGATGGTTATCGTTGCGCGCCAGATTGCTCAGAAGATTGAGACCGAAATGGATTATCCGGGTCAAATTCGACTAAATCTAATCCGTGAGAGCAGGGTTACCAACTACGCAAAATAATTCAAATAAACGCCCCCTCTATAGGCGGGCGTTTAGCATAAGGAAGTGCCAGTGAATAAAATTGACGTTTTGCTTGTCTTTTTGCCGTTCTGCGTTGTCGAAAATCCTCGCTTTTGCGAAATGCCATGCAAACATGGCTATGCAAAGCTGCGGTTTTCTCCTAGCATAACAGCAAAAATCCGTAACTATTCAGTTGTCTTGATGTTTTTCGTTGTTTTGCACAAAAAAATCGGAGAGGGGTTCGGGGACGGAGTCCCCGAAAAGCGGGGCTTTGCTCCTCAACCCCCTTTTTCGTTTCCGATTTAACCGTTAAGGAGTATATATACTGAATAGTTACAAAAATCCTATACAAACCCTGTCAACTTTATTCACTGGCACTTCCTAACTTAATGCTTAGAGGTGTTTTTTGTATGCCGCAGAAAAAAAATAAAAGCGAAAATTCTCACAAACTCATTTTCAATTCGTCAGAAAAATCCAACTTTATCCTCAATATGACACGTGAAAAATATTCGGCTGTCGCTTCGAAAATTCTGGCACTCGGATGCTTTATAATTTCAATAATGAACATCTTCAGCGAACACATTAAGGTTATTGAATTTACTGCCGCCTCGGCAGGTTTGACCGTAATCGGCGTTATGTGCATGATTTACGCAATCATTGCTTTGATGAAAAAATATACCGCAAAGTCAAGCATACTGCCTGTTGCCGCATTCGGGTTCTTTCTTGTTTGGACGGCTGTCTCTCTCTGTTTTGCATATGATTTAGAAAATGCCCTTTATGGATTCACGGGCAGAGGAGAGGGCTTGCTTTCAACTGTTTTCTACATGAGTATTTTTATTACAGCACTCAACATTACCGAGAAGAAAGATGTTCAGCGAATTTTCGACGCTATTGTCCTGAACGGCTTACTCGGGGCAGTTTATGCGATTTTGCAGTATTGCGGTGTTTTTAATGCTTACGGTTTCGGAACTAACAAGTTGGAATCCGTTTCGGGGCTTTCTAAAAACCCCATTTTCTTTGCAATGACAATAGGTCTTTCCATGATTGTTGCCCTGACTGCCGTTAAAGAGGAAAATAAAATCCGCAATGCATTTTATCTTATAACAGCGTGCCTGTGCGGTTTTGTTAGCATACTGACGTATACGGCAATGGGTGTCGCCGTCGTTTTACTGGCGGTATTGCTCGGATGTACTGTTCTGATAAAAAAAGGCATCGACGCCAAATCCGCACTCAAACCGTTCGCAGTTTTGGGAGCTGGGCTAGTTGCTTTTACTCTTTTGCAGACTGAGGTTATGGGTGACGGTAAACTTGAATCCCGCGACGCAAAGATAATGTGGGCGGATTCATATGACAGGCTTTCGGCAAGCGGTATGTATAAAAAAGAGGACTTCGATGTAAACAGCTTTAAATCGGTTTACACATTCATGAACACACATACGGCAACAATTGTAAAGAGATTTCCGCTTGTGGGTACGGGACCTGAAAACCTTGTGTATGCTCAGATTCATAAAAATGCGGAAGAAATTGATATGAACGCTGGGACATTTGATAAAAATTACAACGAGTATCTTTATATCGCCGCGACAAGAGGAATCCCTGCCGCAGCCGCATTGGTTGTTCTGCTGTTTGCAGTCATTAAAAACGGACGTAAGAATCTTAAAGAGAGCTGCGGATGGTTTGATACTTCGGCAATAACAGTTGTAATTGGCGGAGCGGTTATCCTGTTAATCGGCAACAGTAATCTGACGTTTTCACCGATTTTTTGGACTGTTGCAGGACTCTGTGCAAGTCCGTTCGTGCTGAGCAAAAAAGCTGAGCCAAGTAAATTTGACAAAAAAACAAAAAAGAAATTGATTAAGTAATTAATAAATCGGAGGTTATAAAAATGGAACACACACTGGATAATAAGGTTCTCATCGACGCAATAGAAGCAATGAAAAAAAATCCGACAGACGACACCCGCAACGCCGTAATTGAAGAGATTGTTATGAACGCAAAGTTCTATATGCCTGCAAAGATTACTGCTTTGGACAATGATGCTGAGAGCGGCGAAAACAGGGCGGAAATTCAGGTGCAGCTTATTACGGCTAATAGCAGTCAGATTTTTTTTCCTGCGTTTACAGGCGATGAAGAGCTTCGCAAATGGAATGACGATTACAACGGCCAGACCCTTTCAGTAAGCTTTGACGATATAGCCATAATGCTCAGTCGTGATAAGAATATCGCAGGATTTGTCATTGACCCGTTCGGCGTAAATCTCCCGATTGACAGGACTTCCGCCGAAAGTTTCAGACTTCAGAAAGAAGTTCGCATGAACGGCATGGCGCGCCGCGTTATCAGCGAAGATTCTGATATTGATTTCAAGACTCCAGAGGAAATGCCTGAGGATTTGCTAAAGGTAATCAAGGAGTATTTAAGCGATAAGGAAAGCGTCAATGCGGCATATTACCTTGAAATGGAACACGAGGGTCTTGCTTCGCATCTTGTAGTTATTGATGTCGACGGCAACGAATCTCCAATATTCACTCCTCTGCTTGACATTGTACGCCCCTATCTCGGCGTAAGGCTTTTTGACTTGGTTCGTGCCGATTCAGGTCTCGGAAGACGTGCTGTTGCTATATCAGCACCCTTCTATAAGCACGCATAATGAAAGTGAAATCTATTGCCCTTGTTTTACAGGGGCAATATTTTCAAAAGGAGGAAAATTATGCAGTTGACTACGCTGGAAGCTGGGCTGTTTTTTAAGCTTTGGTTAGAGCTTTTGTGGGGAATTAACGAAAAGAAGGAGATTGTTCCCCGTTTCAAGAAGCCTGTATACGGTAAATTTATCGACCAGGGACCGCTTATAGAAATTCGCCATAAACTCTGGGAACACCCCGAATGGATTGGAGAATTTCTCTCTGAAAACGATAACGGTGAATTTACAGAAGAAGAGCGTGGAATTCTCGCCTCATGGCAGAACTCTTTTATCGAAGGGACGTTCTTTATAGTGAAGCATCTTAAAAAATATTCTGTTTTTATGGATGAAAACGGCGACAGGCTTTATGGGGTTATCGGTATAAGCAACCCTGTGTCGGAAACCGTTCCTATGAAAGCACCTTTTATGGTCAATGCAGTGCTATTGCCGTTTAAAGACAGAATAATTTACGACAGTTTCCTTTTACCGTATAATATTACGTTTGGCCGCGGAATGGCGGAAAGCGTTAAAGAGCAGTATGCCGAAGCCCAAACCCGTGGGATTATTGAAAGCATGGACGGAAACAGTCAGTTACAAATAACCCCGCCTACGGAGAAAAAACCAAGGGCAGCTGCTAAGAAAGAGCTGGGTAAGGACAAACTTCCTCCGATTATTAAGCAAGCTAAAATTCCCGTAGCTCATGCCGAAAAGTATTTGGCAGTCAGCGAATTAATTGAAAAAGTCTGTGCCGAAAAACTTAACGGCGAATATAAAGACCTCTGCATACATACTCTTCAAAAACTGTGCCGAAAGCGTTCATCGCCTATGAGCAGAGGCAGGGTCTCGACTTGGGCGGCGGGCATTATTTATGCTATAGGTTCGGTCAATTTCCTTTTTGATAAAGAGACTGAGCCATATTTATCGGCGGCTGATATTGGGGAATATTTCGGCATAAGCAAAAGCACGGCCGCTAACAAAGCCGCCGAGATTAAGAATATTCTGAATATAGACTTTTTACAGCCTGAGTATACCCTTGACAGTATTTATGAGAAAATGGCAGTTCCAATGCGTATGCTGCACGGGCTAAAGAAATTCCGGCAGTCTCCGCCTGGGGTAATGAAAATGTCCGAAATGCTTCTCGAGATACTCTCGCCGTGGCTCGACGGTATTTATCTTGAGGATTTAGCACCGATAGCTGTTCACGCCTGGAATGAATGTACGGGCGGGCAGCCTATCATAACTAAGAAGTTCCTGAAAAAATCCGATGAAATCCGCAGCATGGTCGAGGAAATGAAGAAACGAAAGCAAGAACTTTTCCCCGATGATGAACGCGTAATCACAACTTTTGAAGTGTATTACAAAGGCGAAGAACCGATTTTGCGGGTTGCGTCGGAATATAAATATACTCCTTAACGGTTAAATTTTACACTGGTTTTGCTAATTTGCCATTAGGCAAGGAGGAAGACGCGGCATAATGGCAAAAAGCTACAAAGACGGTGTGGAATTTAACCGTTAAGGAGTATAGACACAGAATCCGCCTTGCTCCGTTTGAGAGCAGAGCGGATTGTTTCTTTTAAACAGACCTTTTCTTCTCTACAGTTCTGACAGTCAACCAGAAAAACAAACTCATAAATATGACACCTGAAATCCCCCTAACAGTGCTTAGTTTGCTTATGAATACAAATTCCTGTTCCGAGTTAAGACCGCTTTTAAAGAACGCCTTTACTAAATCAGCATCTGATAAATGTTGAATAATCAATGAAATCCCCAACTCAATCAGGCCTACTGCCTGCGTTAAACCGTATGCAATAACCGTCGCCAACAGAATACCGATATTGGTTGATTTCATTTTAGGGGTGTTGCACAGGCTTACCGTGAAAGCGACAATACAGGTAATTATAGCGAACTGTGCGGTACAGATTAATACTGTTGCTTTAATCATTTTATCTGACAGACTGTTCAGTAGCGAACTGTCAAAAAGCATATAATCAAAACTTATCCAAACAAGAAACAGTGAGCCTATTACAGCGATACCCCACAGCCACACGGCAACGAGTTTTGACAGTACGAGACTTGATGTTTTTACGGGTATGGTATAATTGAAATATGCCTCGTCACCGCCTAATGCATTGTGCAAAAGCGTTATCCCCGTAATCGCATAAGCTCCGAAAAGGATTACGGACACGATAATATTCATTTTAATAAATATTGAATTCAGATAACTGTTTTTGATTAAACTTAGCAACAGCCCTGACAGCCATGTTCCGCACAGCAGCAACAGCAAGGATCCGTAGCGTTTCGCACCGAACATTAAGTCATATTTAATCATTTTTTTAAGCATTTCTAAAGCCCTCCCTGAATATGCGGTCTATCGACTTTCCCTCTTTTTCCCTCAAATCGTCCGCCAAGCCGTCTAAGACGATTTCACCGTCACGAATAAAAAGGACTCGGTCGAGAATATTTTCTACATCGCCTATAAGATGTGTTGATAAAAGAAGTGACGCACCGTCGGCAAAATTTCTCATTATCATTTCAAGAATAGTATCCCGCGCCGCAGGGTCTACGCCTGCGATTGGTTCGTCAAAGATATAAAGCTTTGCGTTACGGCTCATTACCAATGAAAGCTGCAGCTTCTCCCCCATGCCCTTGGAAAGCGACTTAATACGCATATTTTCGCTAAGCTTCATGCTCTTAATCATTTCAACAGCTTTGATTTTATCAAAATCAGCGAAAAAATCTGCATACATTTCAATCGCGGTTATGATTTTTAAGTCTCCACGAAGAAAGGGTCTGTCCGGCAAGTAGCTTATGAGTTTCTTGCTTTCGATTCCGAGAGGGTGACCGCAAACAAGAATTTCGCCTGAATAGGCGGTAATCAGCGTATTAATGAGTTTTATCAGAGTCGTTTTTCCGCTTCCGTTAGGGCCAAGCAAGCCGACAGTCTGATTCGGCGGTATGTCGAAACTTAGACCGTTTAGTGCCTGAATTTTTCCGTAATTTTTGCGGACTTCTTTTACAGTGAGAATATTATTCATAGGTTTCATCCTTTTATCTTAAATCTTGTAATCTTAGGCAAAGTCTAAGATTACGCTCGCCGACTATATCGGCGGGCGGATTAAAATCCGCCGCCGCTATCCCTTGCATTTAACATAGACCGATGCGGATAAACAAACTTAGGCATAGGGGCTATCTTATGCAGGTTGGCAAAGTGCAGTCTGTCGATTTTAACTTTGACGTCAGCGTCTTCGCAGATGCCGTCACGGATGTACCTGTCAAGAGCCGCATAGCTGAAACCTAGGTTTTCTTCATCGGATTTTCCGCACAATCCGTCAATCGGGGTTTTGTCAATAAATTTCGGGTCTAATCCGAGTTCGTATCCTATCGCTTTAACTTCCGTAACCGTCAAATCCGATAACGGTGAAAAATCACCCGCACTGTCGCCGAATTTAGTTGAGTATCCGACATAATCCTCACTAAAATTGCAGGTGTTGACAACACGCCCGCCGACTGTGCCGGATACGGCATAAAGCGTGCTCATCCGTATGCGGGCGGGCGTATTCATCGTTGTGATTTTGCTCAGTTGCTCAAATTTTTCGTTGAGTTCACAGTATATTGCCTTGACGGCAGATTCTATATTGACTTCGATAAAATCAATGTCCAAATTCTTGCAAACAGCATAAGAAACGTCAATGTCCTCCTGTTTACCCTGCGGCATAAGCACGCCGAGTATGCGGTTTTTGCCGAGAGCTTCAACACACAAAGCAGCCGCAACGGTACTGTCCTTCCCTCCGCTGATTCCGATTACGGCTTTTGTTTCGGGGGTACTGTTTTCTTCAAAATAGTTGCGAATCCATGAAACTATTTCTTCTTTTACTTTTTTAGCGTCAAACATTCTAATTCCATCCTCTTTCTTTGTAACTATTCAGTATATAGCATAATGCACAAAAAAACAGTTATTTACAACCGCAATCGGAAACGAAAAAGGGGGTTGCGGGGCGAAGCCACGCTTTTCGGGGACTCCGTCCCCGAACCCCTCCCCGATTTTTTGTGCAAAATAACGAAAAACATCAAAACAACTGAATAGTTACTTTTCTTTTTACTGTTTCCTGTTTGAAGCATACTTCAACAGTCTATACCAAATTATAGCACATCAAAATTTATCTGTCAAGTTTTTTTAAGGCGCCCTATATAATTTCCCGTCAGCTGTGTCGGCGTGAAAAGTTCCTCAATCCGTAGAGTCCGTTTTATTAGGGGGCAGAAAAACGGCTTAGATACGATGTTTTAGAGTTATTTTTTGCTCTTGGCTTTTTACACCTAGGGGTTAAATGCAAGGGATAGAGGCGGCGGATTTTAATCCGTCCGCCTATAGACCGCCGCCTTTAAGAGGTGGGGGTCTCGCCCCCCGCCCGCCGACATAGTCGGCGAGCGTAATCTTAGGCTTTGCCTAAGATTACAAGATTTAAGGTAAAGAAGAAAATAAAGGGGTTCGGGGGGGCGGAGCCCCCGAGAAGCGAGGCTCCGCCTCGCAACTCCTCCTATTATTTTTCGTCAAAAACTTTAAACCTCACGGATTCAGGAAGTTTTTTGACAACGAAATACGGAAAAAAGAATGAAAATTGTTTATAATAAATGAAGATTGTCATTATTTAGAGCATTTCTTAAAATCACTTGACAAACCGACAAAAAACTGATACAATAATAGTATATGTAGATTTAATTGGAGTGATTTATGATGATAAAGAAAATCGGTGTATTAACAAGCGGCGGAGATTCCCCGGGAATGAATGCCGCAATCAGAGCCGTCACAAGGGCGGCCCTCTATAAAGGAATGGAAATTTACGGCGTAAGCAGAGGATATAACGGTCTCATTAACGGAGATATTTTCCCGTTGGATGTTAGAAGCGTTTCGGCGATCGTGCATAAAGGCGGTACAATGCTGTACACAGCGAGATGTCCTGAATTCAGGACAGAGGAAGGCCTGCAAATCGCTAAGGAAAAATGTATTGACCTCGGTCTCGAAGGTCTTGTAGTCATCGGCGGCGACGGTTCGTTCAGAGGAGCGGCTGACCTTTCGGCAAGGGGCATTCTAAGTGTCGGAATCCCCGGGACAATTGACAATGATATTTCATGTACAGATTATACAATCGGCTATGATACCGCTATGAATACGGCTCTTGAACTCGTGGACAAGCTCCGTGATACGTCCCAGTCGCACGACCGCTGTTCCGTTGTAGAGGTTATGGGCAGAAGTGCGGGACATATCGCCCTCAACGTCGGTATCGGCTGCGGTGCCGTTGAAGTTATTACTAAGGAAAAACCGTGCGACCTTGATGTTCTTGCTAAGAAAATGCTTGAACTAAAGAAGCATGGCAAGCAGAATTTCATTATCATTGTTTCCGAAGGTATCGGCAACTCTAATGAAATTGCACGTATTATAGAAGAAAAAACCATGATTGAGTCAAGAGCGACAATCCTCGGACACGTTCAAAGAGGCGGTGCGCCTACTATCAGAGACAGAATTGCGGCTACACAGCTCGGCTGTTATGCTGTTGAACTGCTTGAACAGGGTATCGGCAATAAGGTTGTCGGTTTCCGCAACAATGAGCTTGTAAACTATGATATTCAGGAAGCTCTTTCGATGAAAAAGGAATATGATATGGAACTTCACAAAACCCTTGAGATGGTTGCGTTATAATGGAGAAAATCAGAATCGGCTTCATAGGAGCCGGGAACATGGGATTTGCCATTATAAAAGGCATTGTATCAAGCGACATAGCGTCTTCCGCTGAAATTTTTGCCTTTGACCCGGATTGCTCAAAAATCGAGGGGTTGCGTGAATTCGGAGTTACCCCCTGCGGGAGTGAACAGGAACTTGTAAATGCGTGCAAGTATGTGTTCCTCGCGGTCAAACCCCAGATTTTCGGGCTTGTTCTTGAAAAAATAGCGGACATGGTTACTCCTCTTCACGTACTTGTTTCAATTGCGGCAGGAATTACCGCCGAATATATAGCAAGCAAAACCGTTGACGACGCAAAGGTTGTTCTTGCTATGCCCAATACGCCGTTGCTGCTTGGGCAGGGAGCGTCTGCGATCTCCCGCAATGCAATGACGGGTGACGAGGAATTTGAAGTGGTGTGCAATATTTTCGGAAGCTGCGGCATAACGGCAATTTTACCCGAGAACAAAATGAAAGAAATTATTGCCGTAAACGCCAGCAGCCCTGCGTTCATCTACCTTTTTGCCAAAGGGTTTATTGAATATGCTCAGGAACAGGGGATTGATGAGATTTCCGCAAAAAGACTGTTCTCGCAGACGCTTATCGGTTCTGCGAAAATGCTGACTGATACGGGATTTACTGCGGATGAACTGATTAAACAGGTTTCCTCTCCAGGCGGTACGACGCTGGCAGGGCTTGAGGAGCTCTATAACGGTAATCTGACAGGCGTTGTCAAGAATGCGTGTGAAGCCTGTACAAGGCGGGCTTATGAGCTTTCTAAATGAGTCCCTTGGTTCTAAAATCAATGCCGTTAACATAAGTTTTTTGATAACTATTCAGTTGTTTTGATGATTTTCATTGTTTTGCACAAAGTTTTGCACAAAAATCAGGAAGGTGTTTCGGGGACGGAGTCCCCGAAAAG
>Ga0209737_10000596_pt1 | contig 28980 bp, 17 predicted proteins | sample TergutCu122P3_FD_187284 | JGI IMG/M metagenome (GOLD analysis project Ga0209737, IMG submission 187284) | Cubitermes ugandensis P3 segment gut microbial communities from Kakamega Forest, Kenya - Cu122 P3 (SPAdes) (version 2) | ecosystem: Host-associated > Arthropoda: Insects > Digestive system... | reverse complement strand
CATCCATATTAACATCAGCTACAACATACTTCCATACTCCGCTTACAAAGTAGAAGGTATTATTAAAAATATTTACGTCTGTCGCATTAATAGTATAGTCCATGTTAAGGTCTCCTGCAATTAAAGCAGCTACATTGTTTTTCATAATCATTTGAGCGGGAAGGGTGGGTAAAGGTAGAGTATACGCTTTATTTATTCCGGTAGAAAAGTCATATTCGACTGTTCCTAAAGTGAAGGACAATCCTTCACTGCTCATCACGGCTAAGTGATTACGATGTTTAACTACTATTCTTACATTTCCTTGTTGAACATCAAACTCCGGTAAGTTGCCATCAACATCTACCACGCTACCATCCACTTGTAGCAAAAGTGCCCGCGTTTCCAATGAATCATAAGTATAAGTACTTTCATTAAAGTTACCCCATATTTCTACTAATATCCAGTCTACAACTTCATAAGCAGGACCTTTTACGTTATTAATTTCGGGATAGCTTCCGGGAATACCATAAGGATTGTCGATTGGTAATTGTAGTTCGGTAAACCATGGGAGTCGAGGTACTTGAATATAGTTGGTCATGTAAGTACCGTTTTTGGCTTCGCCTTTGAATGTGTAGTCTCCATTGTTTGTTGCTCCTTGCAAGAATAGTTTTAGATCTAGAGTTATCTTTTCAATTTTGTTCCACTTTGCCCAAAACTCCATATTGGCGGTTATAGGCGTATTAAAGTCAAACGCGGCGCCGGTAAGATCCGGGTTGTTGTACCAGTCTACAAATGCATGCTGAGCATAGGTAACGATTGGCGGAGCTACCGTTTCGCCCAACTGTTGATTGGTTAATCCAATTTTGATTGCGGGGTCGCCGTTGTTGGGATAAAAAGTAGCGATTACACTGGCGGAGTAATTCACGTCGTAATTGTTGTAAAGATATGGCAATTCCGTGCCTGTACTTGGGTTTATGGTAAAACTACCCGTGTAATTGTCAACGTTTGTGTAGTATAGTGCTTGGTCTGACGAAAGTATTGCGGTCATATAATACGCTGCGCGGTTGTTGCTGTATTTGGCGTTGCGTGATATCAGTTTGCTGCGGTCCACCATATAAATACCACCGCCGCAACCTGCACCTGTGGCTGTTGCTGTTGCTGGCATTGCTTCCGCCGTATTGTTGCTGATGGTGGTGGTGCCGTCGGTGCAGGTTATGGTTAGCGTAGTGTTGTTTTCTCTTACAAAAATACCGCCGCCGCGCGTGGCTGTGTTGCCGATGATAGTGCCGCCCGAAATATTTGCACTTGCAGGAGTGGTACCATTTCCTGCAGCAGTATTCACACAAATACCACCGCCGCTTGATTCAAGGGCAGTGTTGTTGCTGATAGTTCCACCGGTCATATTCAGCTTACAGGCGGTGTTGATAAAGATACCGCCGCCGCCGTGATTATTGGCAAGATCGCCCAGAGCTTTATTTCCGGTAATGGTACCGCCCGACATTGTAATGGTTGAAGGGCGGGTAGTTGAAATGATAGTGGCACTAATACCGCCGCCCTGCGTGGCTTCATTTTCACTGATTAATGCATTACCCGATAAATTCAAATCGCAACCGACAAGCGAAATGCCGCCACCACGCGCGGAGCGATTGTTGGTGATTTGCCCGCCGGATATAGTAACAACGCTTTTTGCATTCCCCTCTTCAGACGCACAAATACCGCCGCCATCTATGGCGCAAGTGTTATCACTGATTGTGCCGCCGGTCATAGTCAAAGAAGTGCCGCCGCCAACCAAAATAGCGCCGCCGCCAACAAAACCGGGAGTAGGGGTGCCGGAAATAATACAGTGATTGCGTCTCAAAATACCGCCGTTTATTTTTACTGCGCCGCCTCTTGCGCAATGAATAGCGCCGCCGCCGCCAGGGTATTGAGAGCGGATAGCTGTTACGTTGTCTTGGATAATCGCGCCATTGTTTATGTTAATTGTACCGCCCTGATCGGCGACAAATAGTATGGCGCCTCCTCCGCCAGTACCACCACCACTAGTATAAGCGGTAAAGCCGTTAAAATAGCAATTCTGTATCACCGCGCCGCTGTTAAGGGTAAGCGTTAGGTTTGTGTTTCTAGTGTCGGAAACTCCGATACCGCCGCCAGTTGTGTTGCCGTCCAACGTAATGTTTTCAAGAATTAAATGCGTGTTGCTTCCCAGGCGAATATGCCTGACACCACCCGTTTGGGTAAGCACAAAGTTGTTGCCCGATGTACTTCTCAGCGTAATGCTTTTGCTGAGGGTAAGCGTGGTGGTAATATTGTCATACCCCGCCGTTAGCTCAACAGTATCGCCGGCGTTAACGCTGTTGGTAATAAATGTTCCCAAATTAGCCCACGTGCCGGAATAAGTTCGTACTGTTTGTGCCGAAACACTAAATCCCATGATACATAATATAAGTATCATTCCGAATTTCATTAAAGCAAAAGAAAAAGTTTCTCTCAATTCTTTTATGCTCTCTCTCAAGCATAAGTGTTGTTTTTTTGTTTTGTGTAGAGTTTTCATTTTTTAAATTTTTTAAAGGTTAATAATTATTATAAGATGTTTTTAGTTTTTCTCTTAAACATGTTTTGGTTTTGCATCTTTTTTCTACAGCAAAAATATGCTGATTGTCAATACTATATATGACATTATACGCAAATATTGAAAAAGATTTATGATGTTTTATGCACCAAAATCAACGAATTTTAGAAATTAACACCTTTCAAGAGGATTTTTCTTGAAAATACTCCAAAAAGGATATGAAAGCTATTTGAATACTCTGAAAAAGAGTTTTATTATTTATAAGTTTATGCAGCATATTAATAATTGTAATATGCCGCATAATCCTTTTTTAAGATTGTTTTGCTATATTTTAAATCCGACGGAGTTTTAGCTTTTCTGTCGGATTTAAAATTTTTCGGTTATTTTTGAATAATCATTTTTTCTACAAACTCTTTGCCGTTTTTTGTACGTACTTTAATAATATAGATTCCCGAAATAAAATCAACTATGACTTCTGTTGAATAGTTGGTTAAGTGATATGTTCCCACCATTTTACCGGTTATGTCGAAAATATATGCAGTAGCATCAGGCAATTCGTTGTTAGCCAATTGTAGTTGGAAGGTTACTTTATTATCGTTTATTACCGGATTAGGATAAATTTTAAGTTTAGCTAAAGAAATTGTTTCTTCTTTATATTTGTCGGTAATATCCGGCGTTGCAATGTCCGGTTTTGAACATGCAAAGTAGTATCTATCGGCAGAAGGAGTAAAGGCATATGGAATTCCGCTTTTATCCGGAGATGCCCAATAACTACCTAAGTCGTTGGTGAATGTCCTGACTTGTACGTAAGATGTTTCGGTAGGCTTTGTAGCGCCGGTAATAGGAATGCTAATATGAGCAATGGTTTGAAAATCGGAAGTAGATAAGTTAAAGTTTGTTCTGGTTAACTTCAACTCCACTGCATCATGCCTACCGTAAGGCGGTAGCGGATAGGGACCTGCCAAACCAATAGTGAAGCCCCATGGGTTAACACTTTCCATCCGGGCTTTGCCTTTGTAGGGGTCTATGGTTACGCCGGCATCCAAAAACAGGTCAATTTTTACATTTGCACTACTTATTCTATGTGATCCGTAATTTGCACCTGTTTTTAATTGTACGTCAAAACAAATACTATCCGTACTTGCATCGTAAGCCTGTTGATAAGTTAAATTAACGATTTTGATTTCCAATTGTGAAAATACACTAAGGCTGATTAGCAACAACATTGCTAAAGTAACTGTTTCTTTTATTTTTAGATTTTTCATTTTTGTATTATTTATAGGTTATTATTTTATTTTTTGAGTTATTTAATATTATTTGTTTTTAGTAAAAAAACGTAATACCGAATATGAACTGCGTAAATAGAAATTATCTAAGATTAAAGAAGAATCTACAGCATCTACAGCTCCATCCATATTAACATCAGCTACAACATACTTCCATACTCCGCTTACAAAGTAGAAGGTATTATTAAAAATATTTACGTCTGTCGCATTAATAGTATAGTCCATGTTAAGGTCTCCTGCAATTAAAGCGGCTACATTGTTTTTCATAATCATCTGAGCGGGAAGGGTGGGTAAAGGTAGAGTATACGCTTTATTTATTCCGGTAGAGAAGTCATATTCGATTGTTCCGGAATTGAAAGCCAATCTTTCACTGCTCATCACTGCTAAGTGGTTACGATGTTTAACTACTATTCTTACATCTCCTTGTTGAACATCAAACTCCGGTAAGTTGCCATCAACATCTACCACGCTACCATCTACTTGTAACAAAAGTGCGCGCGCTTCCAATAAATCATAAGTATAAGTACTTTCATTAAAGTTACCCCATATTTCTACTAATATCCAGTCTACAATTTCATAAGCAGGACCTTTTACGTTATTAATTTCGGGATAGCTTCCGGGAATACCATAAGGATTGTCGATGGGTAATTGTAGTTCGGTAAACCATGGGAGTCGAGGTACTTGAATATAGTTGGTCATGTAAGTACCGTTTTTGGCTTCGCCTTTGAACGTGTAGTTTCCATTGTTTGTTGGTCCTTGCAAGAATAGTTTTAGATCTAAAGTTATCTTTCTTAATCTTAAATACTTAAATTCAACTTCTTGAATGCTTTCTACAGCCTTTGTTTCGGTGCTCATTACGTAATCGCCCGGGAAATCCACCAAATCATCATTGTTAAAAATCACGCCATCTTTTCCCCAGTAACGGCCAAAGCCAATAGTAGCGTTTAATTCCGGCTCGAGTACCAACGTTTTTACCAAATTGATAGCAGGTTTGGTTTGACCCCAGAAAACACCGTTGAAAATGGTATCAATTCTGCCGGCTCCATCACAGTTAATGGCATTATTATAACCAATCACGGTTACATCCAATATCCGATTGATTGTTCCTTCATTATAGATACCACTACCGTATATATCAATAGGTAGGTAGGGAGAGCCAACATAACCTATACCGCCGGAAATAGTGCCGCCGGAGATTTCGTTAATAATGCCTGTACTGGCATTGGATACGCCGTTACCAAATCCTGTTGCCATGATGGTACCACCTGTTATTTTGCCAATCCGCGGAGTGCCACCATACGAAGAAGAATTGCGGATACCGCTATTGTAGCCGGAGCTGAAAGAAGTAAACGTTCCGCCGGTAATTGAGTCAACCACTCCGGAGTTTTGCAGAGCATGAGCGTTTGAAGTGCCTGTAGAACTAATCTTGCCGCCGCTTATCTCAATAATTCTGCCATAAAATGAGCTGTTTGTATAATAGTTAAAAATACCATAAGAAGAGGAACCGCGTATATCGGCATCGCCTGTGATATTGTCAATGATACCAATATTGAGCATTCCTTGGCCGCCATAGATCTTGCCGCCGGAGATTGTACGGATGCGACCGCCAACGTCATTTTGAACACCAACGATTCCTTCAAAGAGGCCGCCTGTGATTGCATTAACCTGTGCGATGCTGCTGCCGGAGGTAAGAAGCAACATACCAAAGTGGGCGCCGCCATGGAAATGTCCGCCGGAGATCATGCCGATACCGGTCACTGAGGAACTTTCGCTGGATCCATTCAGAATATAAATTACAGAATTCCATTGGTCTTCACCCGGTTCGCGGGTTTTGCCGGGACGTATGGCTACAAAATCACCGCCGCTGATCTTATCTACCCAGGCGCCGCCGGTTACGAACAAGGCGCAGTTTGCTTCAGGATCGGCTTCAAAGTAGCCGCCCGTGATTTCACCGATTGTTGATCCGTTTTGTACAAAAAGGGCGTGACCGGGAAACATTCCGGGTTCTGCGTATGCTCCTTTTTGATAGAAAGCACCCCCGGAGATTAACTCGATTCGGGTACCTGTATTGGACAGTTGAGCTGTATATTTCTTGCCGATAAACGTTCCGCCACTGATCTCACTCAATATGGCTCCTTTTTCTAAGCTTAAAGCTACCGCATTCGATCCAGTCGCCTCGAAACGTCCGCCGCTTATTGTACCGTTAACATTCGAACCGCTCATAAGCAGCACAACATTACCGTCGCTTTCTAATATAACACCGTCTCTGACATCAATAGTGCCGTTTGTAACACTCACGGAGTGTAAAATTGTCAATGTGTTTTTGTTTGTGCCATCGCCTAAAGTGAGTTTTCCACCGCCATTCACAGAGAATTTAAAATTTGAAGACGGGGTAGCATCGGTAAAGGCAAAAGTATGTTTGCCATTAACACCAACTATGGTTACGTCTTCCGATCCGATAATAACATCGCTTGTTTCGGTTACATCGTCGATGACCTCAAGAGTAAATGTGTTGTAATTTTGGATTTTAGCCGTGTCTATTGCTTCTGATAATGTGTTAAACAACTCGCCGGTTTCACGAAGCCTAACGGGATATTCTGCCGGTGGGTTAATAGGTGCAGCTCCTTTCCATGGAACTGAAAAATCATACCATGAATTATGTTCAAAGTGTATATAAGGGGTTTCTTCAGAGGTATCCCACCATGCTTCATTGATGTTGCCACCTGCCTTTTGTGTCAGTCCATTGTTGGTTCCATGATATCCAACCGGAATATCGAGCGACTCTACTTCAACGATAATGCCATAAGCAGGATAAAGATACATATCGAAATTACCGATGCATGTGCCTGCTAGATAAGCCGCCAATCCACATGCATCAAAGCTAATAGCGCAATAATTACCTCCCTCTATAGAGCCTTCGGCTATAACCTTTCCGCCTGTTATGGCTACAGTTGCGTAGTTAGAGATGCGAATGGTATAGCAAAAACCTAGAGCATACCCGAATTGAGAAACATCAACATCGGTGACGGAAAGTTCTCCACCCGACATCCTTAAATCGCCATCATCGATTTGAACAGCTGCGGCATTGCTGAAAGCGGAAACTTTGCCGCCTGTTATTGTTACAGTACCGTATTTGACATAGATAGCACTGCGCCATTCTCCATAATCAGCATATGTCCTATTTGTCACAACGTTACCGCCCGATATAATCACATGGCCTGCATCTACATTTATGGCGTTTTTGCCATTTACATCAATCGTCCCTTCGGCTACTTCAAAGGTTCCGCCGTTGTTAATATTAAACGACAGTCCTTTGGATACGGCCTCCCATATCACCGTGATGTCCGCAGGTATATTCAAATTAACCTTTGCGTTCTCGTTGTTCTTGAGTCCGGTGATGGTGACAGTCTCGCCGGGCGTTACGCCGGCAATGGCATTCTGAATGTTGTTCTCTATGTCGGCGGCGTTCATGGAGTTCGTAATGCCGACGGAGAGACCGGTAGTTGTTTGTGCCGAAAGGCTAAATCCCATAGTACATAATATAAGTACTATTCCGAAGTTCATTAAAGCAAAAGAAAAAGCTTCTTTTAATCCTTTATGCTTTCTTTCAAGCATAAAGTTTGTTTTTTTTGTTACGTGTAGAGTTTTCATTTTTTCATTTTTTTAAAGGTTAATAATTATTATAAGATGTTTTTAGTTTTTCTCTTAAACATGTTTTGGTTTTTTTGTCTTTTTTTCTACAGCAAAAATATACTGACTATCAATACCATATATGACACTCTGCGCAAATATTGAAAGAAATTTATGGCGTTTTACGCACCAAAATCAACGAATTTCAGAAATTAACACCTTTCAAGAGGATTTCTCTTGAAAATGCTCTAAAAAGGGAAATTTGGATTATTTTAACACTCTGCAAAAGGGTTTTGTTATTTGCAGGTTGCTATATTTTAAATCCGACAGAGTTTTAGCTTTTCTGTCGGATTTAAAGATTTTCGATTATTTTTGAATAACCATTTTTCATACAAACTATTTACCATCAGGTAATTGTAGTTTTGAGACTGTCTTTTTGTATTATTTTGGTTATTATTTAATATTTTTAGACTATTAATTATTTTTAGTAAAAAAACGCAATACAGAATACACGGATCTTAGGTAGAAATTATCCAATATCAGAGCCGAATCTGCACCGTCTACAATACCATTCTTATCAAGATCGGATCTAGTATAGATCCAGGATCCACTTACAAAATAGAAATAATTATTAAAAATATTTATGTCTGTCGCGTTAAGAACATGATCCATTTTAAGGCTTCCTGCCCATAAACAAGCAACTCCGTGTTTCATGGTCATTTGATTTGGAACACCGGGGAAAGGAAGGGTGTATGCTTTATCTATCCCGGTAGAGAAGTCATATTCAATTATTCCTGAGATACTAAAAGGCAGTTCTATGCTACTTGCTACAGTTAAGTGATTACGATGTCTAACTACTATTCGTACATCATCTTGTTGAATATTAAACTTGGGTAGCTCGCCATTAACATCTACAACACTACCATCTACTTGTAGCAAAAGCGCCCGTGCTTCCAATGAATCATAAGTATAGGTACTTTCATTAAAATTACTCCATATCTCTACTAGTATCCAATCTACAACCTCGTATGCAGGACCTTCCGTATCATTGATCCGAGGATAACTTCCGGGCAAACCATAAGGATTATCAATCGGTAATTCTAAATCTACAAACCATTGATATCGAGCAATTTGAATGTGGTTAGTCATGTAAGGGCCATTTTTGGCTTCACCCTTAAATGTGTAATTTCCATTCTGTGTTGATCCTTGCAGGAATAGTTTTAGATCTAAGGTTACACATGAGTTAACCGTAATGGTCAACGGTAATGCGTTGCTTGGTGAGGTAACGCAGCCGGTAACACTGTTTCTGGCAAGTACATAAAAGGTATGGGAAGGAACCGTTGCCGTAACAGAAGTAAAATTAGTTGTACAGGCAGCATCAGTGTAAAACTCAAGGGTTGTGCCTGCAACAGTGCTGACTAAACCTGTTAAGAAAGTTGTAGTAATCTGTTCGCCTTCGCAAATGTGGTTATTGGCAGCGTCAATAATTACAGGTGCAGCAGGACGGAGGTCTATCCACTTTGCATAAACAGTAGTGTCGCTTGTTACTACAGTCGCACCGGTAAAAAGAGAATTTTCATCATTCAAATCAAAATACCAATTTTTAAATTCATAGCAATTGCGGGTCGGTTCATCCGGCATATTGGCGCTTCCGATAGAGTCGCCTTCCATGGTAACTCGTGTATTTATATCGCCATTGTCGTTGAAAGTTACAGTGTAGGGTTGGTATCCGCCCAATGTATAAGCCGCATAACTATTTGGAACAATAGCTGCCAAAGTTGTAACAGAGCCGCTACTGAGGGATGATGATATTCCGAAAATAGACACAGGATCTATAGTAGAAGCAATTTTTTCCCATTTATTTGTAATGGGATCCCAACCGACAACAAAAATGTTCGCGATATTGTTGCTTGCAAAAACAGTCATGTCTGTTGACCACGACAAGGTAATATTGGCGGCCTTTGTTCCTTGAATAATCCAGGATTCATTCGTTATGACATCCACGTTATCACCCAAGCTGTTTATGTCGAATAGAGCTGTTTCATAATATGCCGCGTCGGCAGGCGTGTCAGGGGCGGCTGCACTAATGGCGACAGGGCGGTAAACGCTTTGTCCAACAGGAAATATAAAAGCCGCAGCGTTTCGGGTTCTTACATATCCGTTTACAAAAGAGCTATTGGAAGACTTCCAGCCTGCCGTACCTGCCAACGACAACACCCCACGTTTCGTCGCAGCGGTGTCTTTAACAGTTTTTATAGTCTTTTCAAGAATCACCGTGTCGCCGGATATAATATAAACAAAGCCGGCAGTATCAATATACATATTCCCTGCCACATAGTGTTTATTTTGTGCTTGCAGGGCAAAAACTCCCAGCAGCAGCATAAAAACCATTAGTATTTGAACTAATGTTTTTCTTTTGGCATTCATCAACCAAAAAGAATTAAGTAATGTTTTATGCATAATGTTTATTTTTTTATTATCATTAATAATCATGTCAATCATATAAATCTTATTAAAGTCAAAACTCAAACAACTCAGACATTCTGGCATGTTTGTCCATTATTATATTATCTTCATTTATTACAAAAATTACCGGCGTTCCTGTAATGCCGTAGTTTTTAAAATTTTCGCCTTGAAATCCTTTGAAATCGCAAAGGCGATCTGCTTCGTCCCAGGGGAAAGTAGCAGCGAAAAATTGGTAGTTATTGTATTGCGTATCAGCCGATATGCTGATGATGCGATATCCTTTTTCTTCAAGTTTTTGATAATGTTTTATAATCCAATCTATTTCATAAATACAGTGGTCGCAGTTACCCTCAAAAAAGATGAGAATAGTGGGTTCTGCAATAGGATGGCTTAACCCTGCGATGGGCGGTGCCTGAGCGCCTTTGTTAAGGATAAGCGCTCTCTGCATACGTCGTATTTTGGAATCTGAAACAGGTAAAGTGGGATACCGCATAATAAAATTTTGCAACATCACTTCTTGCGCTTTCTGCTGGTTGGTGCGTTCGCAAACAGTAAGTGCGGTGCCCAAAAACGCTGTTAACACAGGTTCTTCCAAACCCTGCATTGCGGCAAGAATAGAATGAGCGTAAGCAGTTTGTACCGAATCGCTATTCGCACCGTAAAACAAACCCGGATAATAAGTATGAATATCTGTCCAAAGGTTACCCGAATGATAAAGCGCGTTAATATTTAAAGAATTTTCCATTTCATTTCTCAAAACCTCTTGTTCAGCAGCATCCAACCCCATTACTGCCCCATAAAGCCGCTGCATAAACATCACTAACTCCATAAACCGCGCTGCATAAAGTGGAGAATTTCTTACACTTTCCTCCAACTCCAGAATCTCTTTCACGTTCCACGCCACCATCTTATCAAAAAGTTCATCAAATCCTTCTCCTTTAAACTCTCCCCCATCCTGCAACCACTCCTGCATTTCCAAAAGATACCCGTGACGTTGAAAAATATAGCGTAAAAAGGTGTTCTCTTCCGATTGAGGAAATTGTAACATGCCTGCATTAAACTGCGTTTCAGGGCAGGTTATGCGTAAGTTCTTCTCGGCAAGGATAAAATCCCCCTCACCTTTATTAGGAATATAAAGGTATGCGAGCCCGCGATAGTCATTTTGAGGAGAAAGAGTGAGGGATGCTTTACCTTTGTTATCAAGTGCAATGCTTATCGAGTCAACACGACTGCCGGAAAACGTGTAAATCCAAACGGTGTCACCGCTCAATTTCGGAAAATCAAGCTCAATATTTTGCGAGAACACTTGGGTGAACATTGCGGTAAGGAACGTGAAAACAAGGAGTAATTTCGGGTTCATTTAGAGGTTTAAGGTTTAAGTGAAAATTGTTAGCGATTCGGAACAAAGATAAGAATCGCTAACAATTCTATACTTGTTAATCATTATCATTGTAAGCACTACCTGCTTGAACGCAACGTATAGGCTCTGAATAGTTTTTAGCAATAGCACCCCATGCTTCTACAGTAACCGTAACGGCGCCGTGTCGGTAGAAGTTTCGCCCAGTTGTAGCAGCTACCCTTGTACCAGTCCAGTAGTGGCGGCCGTCAGGGTCAACTATTCCACCCGTGAGAGAAGCCATGTAGCCTTGCGGAGGCAGAAGCAGATAATTACTAAGTCGCCAAAATCCATTGACAACAGTTACAGTATTGCTACTAAAAGTAGCGCGCCAAGTAGCTTCATCTGCCACTACCCAGCCCGATGGACAGGGGTTGTTATAAGCAGTCCATGTGTCCGGAGCAGTAGCGCCTGATGGTACCGGAGTAACAAGAGTATTATTTCTATCTCTAGAGGGACCTTTTCTTCCCCAGCCGTACCAGGCGCCTCTCAAAGCAGCTCTATTGCTTGTATTGAGTGGATCGTATGTCTCATCTGCACCTAGATTGTGGCATTGAAACATTTGCCATTGGTTCGAGGATACTCTTGCAGGACATCCGCAAGATTGGTCTTGTACTTTAATAATGATACTGTCTTTGTAGGTATAACCCCCTGCATCGTAAACAGCATATAAGATAACAGATAGCGCTGTGTTTTTAGTTCTTTCTGCAGCCGCTGTTCTAATGTCGCTCCTGAAAGTAACGGTAGCAATTGCCGCAGGGGCGTTTACATCTCCGCTTACCGATTGGGTAATGTGTTGCGGGTCACTTAGGATAAAACGAATATTACTGATAGATGTACCTTGAAAATTATAACTGAATGCCAATTGCGAGCCGTTATTAAAATCGTTGGGACGATGTGTCAATGGCAAGCGTCCGCCTTCGGCCCAAGGATTATCAGCAACATTACCATTGGTAACATGTACGTCTAAACAAGTTTTATTTCCGTAGAACACAGTTTGGTGCGCCACTAATGCAGGAGGCAATAGCGCCGGATTAATGGTAACCGTTAGTGTTACACTACTTGATGTTACTACTATAGCCGGGTTGCAATTGGCATAAGCCTTAACAGAAATTAAGTATTGTCCGGGGGTAGTTGCTATACTTGTTGTGTATGTGAATGTATGGCTTGTGCTCGCCGGTCCTTGTGATACACCTGCCACAAACCATTCATAATATATGGGTGCAGAACCTGTGTTGGCCGAGGCTGTGAAAGTTATGCTTTCTCCCTGCTTTATTGATTGAGGAGTGTTAGGAGTAGTTATTAGCGAACCGGCAGGGATACAGCCGGGCGCCACATGAATTGAATCGGAAACTAATTCGGAAGAACCGCAAGCGTTGGTTGCCGTTACTTTTATTCGGAAACCGGTTTCCTCAGTGGTGCTATAAGTAACAATAGCCGCATTACCATTGCCCAATTTCGTAATGGTAGCAATACCGGCATGTGCCGGATCTAGCGGTGCCCACTCAATGAAATTTGCATCGGGCGCTGTTATAATCGAATAAGTTCTTGAACTTTCAAAAATCTCTTTAGCTGCAGGCATAGACAGCCATGAGATAGAAATAGGAGCAGATTGTATGACTTCAATCGGAGGGGAAGGTAAACTCCAGCAGCCTGCCGCGTTGGCATAGCGCATGGTGTACGTACCGGGCTGCATTACCGAAAGCGGATTAGAGCTATTTTCAAGTTTTTGTCCGTTTCTGAACCATTCGTAGGTAGAAGCAATTGTTACATCTGCATTTAAAATAGCCGGATTAGAGGCGCAGATATAGGATCTTTCATCTCCTCTGTTAATGGAAGAAGATGAAGGAGTGCTACCTGAAAGTACTACCATTTCATCGGATGTGGTGCTTACCGGACATTGGTTGCTGGCTGTAACCGTAAGCGAAATAACCAATCGGGTAAAAGAAGGAGACACTACATACAGGATACTGGAGGTGGTTCTACCCAAACTTTCGCCATTTCCAAACCATTCGTATTGTACGTTATTAAAAGCGCTGTAGTCGCTAAAGTTTTCAACAAGGAGTTCTAGCGTTCCTCCGCTACAAACTGTCAGCGCATTGTCACCGAATAGCATGCCGTTTACTAAAGGAACCGGAGTCGGCAATTCGGTACCGGATATTGTGTAACTAATGTTTATTTTGTTACTTGACGTAGAAGTGCACACACCGTCATCATATACCAAATACCAAACACCTTGGCTTGCCTCATTCGCAGGCACTACAAAAGAGCTCGTATTTTCTCCCTGTTTCAAGCCATCTTTAATCCAAAGAAGACCGTTGGGAGGGCTTGGCGCGTTGAGCGCTGAGAGTGTAACAGGTGTTGCACCGCAAAGAATGCCGTTATTGTCCACAATGATATGTGATGCCTGATTGGCAGTATTGCCGGTAGAGGCTGTAACAGTAATCACTCCGCGAGAACCGCAACCTATTTTATCGGCATATACCACATAAGTACCGGGTAGTGTCAATTCCACTCCGGCGCCTTGCGCTACCGGCACACCGGAGCGCACCCAAAAATAAGTATAGTCTTCTATACTGGGAGGGGTAACATCAAGTACATAAGCGTGTACAGCTCCGTTTTGACATAAGAAACCGGAGCCGTAAGCAGCCACAGTTACATCAACCTCCGTCTCACAAGGACTGCCGGCTTGCGTAAAAATAAAAATAGCTGTTTGCCCGGCCGGGTCAGTTACCAGTAGCACAGCGTTGCGTGCATAAGCAGTAGAATTGGGCTCAAATTCTATGGAAAAAATCCCATTTTCAGTATCTATAGGATAAACAAAGCTATAATCACTTCCGGAGATAATCACAAACGAGTAGTGACCTGTAACATTTAAATTTGGATTCGTTATTTGCACGTTACCCGTAGTACCATAACCATCAGGGTCAATGGGGTTCAATGGATCATATCCCGGCGTAGTATTAGGAATGGCCATGTAGCCGCCGTCAATGGCAAGCAACCTCCAGTATTCGCCATCCCACATATAAATCCCTTTTTGCAGATGGGCCGCATCCGATCTCACCGTGTTATATACAACTAATCCCGTGAGGTCATGTGCTACACCTAAGTTATGCACCTCAGTGTCGGTAAAAGAATCGGGAATTTCACCAAGGTCAGAAAGTTCGACATTGGGTAACAGCAATCCTCCTTTAAAAGTGGAATTGAGGTCAAGAAGCGCACCTTTTTGAGGAGCAATCTCTCCTCCAATAGTTACCTGTGCATTCAACTTCGCAACGCTAAGCAACAGTGAAAGCACAAACAAAAATTTTAACATAGATTTTTTCATTGCATTATAAAATTAATTAATAGATTTTTTATTTATTAGCTGTTTCGAATTATCTTTCCTTACTTTTCCGGAGGAGTCTTAAAATTTATATTATTATTTGAATTTTTAATCATTTCGCTTGATGTGTTTTTATGATTTAAAACTCAGTTGGAGAATTCATACTACAAGAGGAGGCGAAAATATAACATTTTTTCAAATATGGTAATCTTTGTCTATTTGTTCATTATTTTTGTAAAAATTTCAAGAAATTAGAAAAATAAATTTTTGAAACATAATGTAATGAGACAAATCCTTTTCTGTGCTTAAAATAATGCCCTGTTTGTGGTAGGAATTTACAATTTCTGCCTTATATGTCTGTTTTCGGAAATAATCTTGTTTTGTGTGCTTTTTTTAAAGTAAATATCCGGCAAATGGAAAAAATATATTAGAAATTCAAACGTTAGGGATATAGTTTAAAATTACAACATTGAAAAAAACAGTTTTTTTATTGGCAAGTTTATTGTTTATACAATTACTTAGTGCACAACAAATTGCAGTAGTACAATACCGCGGTGGCGGCGACTGGTATGCCAATCCTACTTCCTTAAAAAACCTGATTGCATTTTGCAATCAAAATCTGGGAATGAGTTTGAATCCCAAATATGAAGTAGTAGAAGTAGGTAGCCCCGATTTGTATCGCTATCCGTTTGTGCATCTTACCGGGCACGGCAATGTAGTATTCAACGAAGCGGAAGCCCAAAATTTGCGCAATTACCTAATTGCCGGCGGTTTTCTGCATATCGACGACAACTACGGATTGGATAAATATATTCGTCCGGCAATGAAACAGGTATTTCCGGAATTTGAGTTTGTGGAACTTCCGTATAATCATCCTATTTTTCATCAGAAATATAGTTTCCCCAATGGATTACCTAAAATTCACGAGCACGACGGCAAACCTCCGCAAGGTTTCGGTTTATTTTGGGAGGGACGTTTGATGTGTTTTTATTCCTATGAAACAGACCTCGGCGACGGCTGGGAAGACTATGCCGTGCACAAAAACTCTGAGGCTACGCGTACAAAAGCGCTGCAAATGGGTGCTAATATTTTGATGTATGTGTTTACACAATAATAACAGAAAAGCAAATAATTTATGAATAATGTTCGTAAAGTCCTAATAGTTATTATTTTAATATTTCTTGCCGGAAATATTCAAGATGCTTTTTCACAGGTTACCTGCACGGCAAGTGCGCCGCCACAAGTGGCAGTAGGACAAAATTTTACTTTTACTTTTACACTGAACCAACGGGCGCAACAGATCGCTTCGTACCAATTTCCCGGATTCGATGTTTTGAGCGGTCCCAATCAAAGTTCTTCTACTTCCGTATCTATTGTAAATGGACAGACTACACAAAGTAACACGTTTTCATACTCTTTTACACTTAGAGCGCAAAAAGAGGGTGCTTTCACCATTCCCGCCGCTACATTTGTTGTAGATGGAAATCAAGTAAAATCAAATAGTGTTCCCATTAAAGTGGTTGCAGCACAACAAGCAGGAACTCCGCAGCAGCAACAGCAGCAACAGCAGCAAGGAACACGCAATCAACAGCAGGCGCAACCAACTTTTGATAGAAACGAAGTATTTGTTCGCGCTTCTGCCTCTAAAACAAATCCTTATCAAGGGGAACAGGTGATTATTACCCATAAATTATATGTGGGACAAAGCGTGAACGGCGGCTACCGCGTAAATAACGCTACCATGCCCACACAAAGCGGATTATGGTCTTATACGCTGGGAGATCCGAATGCTGAAAATGTGGCAAAACAAGAAGTTTTAAACGGTAAAAAATATGCCGTTCACGAAATTAGAAGAACGGCTGTTTTTCCGCAAAGAACAGGAGAACTTACGGTTACGCCTATGGAAATTGACTTCACCGCCAACGTGATTACACAACAAAGCTCCGGCGACCCGTTCTTCGACCGCTTTTTTGGCGGCAGACAAAGCGCACAAAACTACAATCTTGACTTGAAATCAAATACAGTTAAACTTAATGTAAAACCATTACCGCAACACAACAAACCTGATGATTTCAGCGGCTTAGTAGGAAATTTTACCATGACCTCTTCTCTTAGCAGGGCAGAGCTCAAAGCAAACGATGCCACAAATTTAACCATCACGATAAGCGGCACCGGAAATATTCAACATATTGATCCGTTAGACGTTGTGTTTCCGTCGGATTTTGATGTAACGGATCCGAGAGTGGTGGATAATATTCATACAAAAGGAAATTCCGTTACAGGTTCGCGTACATTCGAATATGTAATTATTCCCCGAAATGAAGGAAAATTTACCATTCCGAAAGCTACGTTTACTTTTTTTGATCCGCAATCCGGAATATATAAAACGCTATCTACTAATGAATACACATTAGTAGTTGAAAAAAGCTCAGGGCAATTATCCGTTTCAACCACCTCTTCTCAAAAAGATATTAAAGTGCTGGGCAATGATATTCGTTTTATCCGAACTTCGCACTCCAACTTAAAGCCGATGGGCGTTGCGTTTTTCGGTTCACTTCAATATTATGCCGCTTTACTATTGCCGATTTTACTGCTGTTCCTCTTCATTATTATTTGGAGAAAACAAATCGAGACAAGAAGCAACGTAGCTTTAATGCGCAATAAAAGAGCCAATAAGGTAGCGCGTAAAAATTTGAAAACCGCGAAAAAACTTTTGGAAGAGAAAAACAAAGAGCAGTTTTATTTGGAAATATCCCGCGCACTTTGGGGCTATTTGAGCAGCAAACACCACATTCCCGTATCGCAACTTTCTATGGAAAACGTGGCAGCAAAGCTCACACAATTAAACGTTTCCGCCCAAACCATAGACAGTTTTTTAGAAACTTTGCAACAATGCGAGTTTGCGCGTTTTGCACCGGGCGATAGCTCTGAAATTATGCAAGAAATGTATCAGAGGGCTACGGATTTTATAGCGCGGGCGGAGTTGTAATTTTTATTTCTTCTTCCCTTTTTCGGTGAAAGTCTTAGGCAAGTATTTTATATGCTTACCTCTTCCTTGATTTTCTAAGGTCGAAATTTTCGACCTTAAAGATTTGTATTCTTCACCAGATAAATCCAATAAATATCCATTAGGAAATTTTTCCGGATTGTTTTTAACAGCTTCGTTAATACGTTTTGTTTCTACGCCATAGAGTTCAGCAACATCGCTATCCAAAATAACGGGAATGCCTCTGAGGTGATGTTCTTTTTTTGAAAATTATGTCACAACAAAACCTTATTTTCATCTTGTTATTTCGTGGCTATCCCTTTTTTTCTATCTTCGCAACCATTTTATGTTTGTCTAACTAACTGTTAATCAAACATAATTGCGTTCTTTGCTTCATACTAAAAGCGCTAGCTTTTATTCTTGCTATTGAAACCTTCGACAAGTTCAAAAGTAACACAAGGATATTTAGTCCGGTGCTCACGTTCTGCGTGGGCTTTTTATTTGTGTTACAAGGTAAGTCGAAGACCTCAATAGCGAATTAAGTTCCACGCTTTATTTTTTTACAAAACAACGTGCACTAAACTATGAATGAAAAACATACCGGAAAATTAATTCAAAGAAAGATGGAAGAAGAAGGACGAAAGGCAAATTGGTTGGCAAAAAAATTACATTGCCACAGAAACAATATTTATCGAATTTACCAACAAGAACATATCCATCCTGAACTGCTCCATAGAATTAGTATCGCTTTGAAACACAATTTCTTTGCTCATTACTATGACTATGCTAATGAGCAAATTACTGTTTAACTATCTTCCTTACCACTTCCCCTTTATCTGTTTTTATCCTTACAAAATAAATTCCTGCGTGTAAATGTGAAATATTTGTTTCAAATTCTGAATTTTGAATGTTGAATTCTGAATTAACTTTTCTGCCAAAAACATCAAAAACTTCAATACCTTCCATTCGTAATTCGTAACTCGTAATTCGTAATTGACCACTTGTGGGATTTGGATAAACTTTAACCTCTGCTAATTCTTGTTCCGGTTCCGGTACACCTACTCCTATTTCTTTGTATGTTATATAAAAAATCGATGGTTCTTCCGGCGGACTACCTTCAAAGATCATTTCGTAAGTATCAGGCAATCCGTGTTCGTTATAAGTATAATTAAGTGTATATCCGGTTGTGAGCATTATTTTAGTCATATTGTTTTTCGATAAAAGCATTTCATCGACCGCAACAGTACCAAGTCCCGGCAATGGGTTCAATGTTAAAATGCCGTCTACTCCACAATTGGGTCTTGGGTTATTATCATATTCAAAATAGTGTGTAACCCATTGTGGGATGGGTATCCCCATAAGATACGTACGCTTTGTTACATTTCCTGCATCGTCATAAAAGATGGTGTCGCGCGCAAGAGGCGCTGTACCGTCCATATAAATGCTAACAATACGCCCGTTTTCGTAATGATAGTTTCGATGAGAAGTATTATAACCATTCTTATAAATTTCGCTTCTTATAATTTGCCCTTGCGCATTATAGAGGAAATGCGTATCGTAATCAAACATAAAATGCGTGGAATCTTTGTAGATAATTTTTGATAAGCGTCCGTTTTCATATTCAAATATTCGTACACCTTTTCCGTATCGCCACTGTCCTTGCTCAAAAAAATGACCGGTACCAACTCCTTTTATTAGTTTATTATCAGCATCATAAAAATATTCAGATAACGCCCAAGAACCATAACTATCACTATTATAAACTGTCTCTACTAAGAATTTGTCTCTAACGTTGTTTTGTGCCTGAATAATATTCATTGTTATTACACTAATAAAGGCAAAAAATAAAAATAGCCTCTTATTCATTTAATTGTTTTTTATTGATTAACGTAACGTGCTTTCCGGTTTCATTATTGTAAGGTACTGTGAATGTTGCAAAATGCACACAAACCTGTTGCAAATTGCACTAATATTGGTTGCATAATTTCAACATTCTAATAATTTTCTTTTTTGTTTTGTGGTATTGAAACAGAAACTTAGTACTTACCCTTTAAATCAATTTATTATGAAAAAATTACTGCTTTTATTCGGATTTTGCTTGGCTTTGTTTATGCTTCAAGCGCAATCGCAGACGTTTGTCTAATCTACCTCATTTTTTCTATCTTTGCAGCGTTAAAAATAGCGTTCGCTATTGTTTGTATTCAGAAAATCGCCAATTTAATGAAACCGCAAGCAGTTCCGTTCAGCGCGGGCTTCTTATTTGGTTTCCGGTGTTTGGCGATACCTCTGAATGAATAGAGGTTCGCGCTCCTATTCAAAAACGATAGTAAATCAAATCGTTTAGCAAAACCAAATAATAAGTAATCAAAAGCGATGAATTCAATTCACATTAATCATGAGATTTTAAGAAAATTGGAAGAAAAAGAGCGCTCCATAGCATGGCTTGCGAAACAAGTGAATTATGACAGAAATAATCTACGAAAAATCTTAAAAAATAACAGAGATATTTATGCAAACCTCCTCTTTCGTATCTCTTTAGCATTGGAGGAAGATTTTTTTGCCTGTTATTCTAAAGAATTAAACGGAAGGCTTAATGCCAACAAAGTAGAAGAAGCCAACAAATTATAATAATGAAACAAACAAATACGTTAAATCACTTTATTTTAGCATTAACCAAAAAACAAAACTATGAATAAGAGATTAATTTTATTTTTTGCCTTTATTAGCGTAATAACAATAAATATTACTCAGGCGCAAAATAATATTAGAGACAAGTTTTTAGTGGATAAAATTGTCCGAAATGATCCCCCTAGCCATTATTTGACTGAGTATATCTATAATGCTAATAATAAGCTAATAAAAAGAATTACTACAGGTGAATTTATTGAGCAGGGACAACTTCGCCCTTTAAAATATGTGGAAACATTTGAGTATGAAAATGGACTTGTATCAAAAATTGCCTATAAAGATTCTACACATTTTATGTTTGATTATGACACGCATTTTCTCTACAATTCGCAGGGGCAACTCATAAGAATCGAAAATGGCTATAATACTTCTCATCTAAACTATCATTACGAAAACGGCAAGATTGTTAGTATGTACACAGATGCTACTGCGCCTTTTCAACGCGACATCATTTTTTATGACGATGCAGGGAACGTAACTATGCGTACTCAACTTGTGGGAATATACAACCCACAATGGTACACATACTATTTTGAATATGATAATAACCCAAGACCCAATTGCGGATTGGACGGCATTTTAACATATAATCCATTACCGGGGCTGGGTTCCGTTGCAACTGATGAAATGCTTTTATCGAAAAACAACATGACTAAATTTATCACACACGAACATACATTTAGCTATACGTATAATGAGCACGGATTGCCAGTAACTTACGAAATGATATTTGATCCTGTTGGACCTCCGGAAGAACCATCGATTTTTTATATAACATACAAAGAAATAGAAGTAAGTGTACCGGAGCCGGTACAGAAGTTAACAGAGGTTAAGGTGTACCCGAATCCCACAAGTGGGCAATTACGAATTACGAGTTACGAATTACAAGTTGAAGGTATTGAGATTTTCGATGTTTTTGGCAGAAAAATTAATTCAGAATTCAACATTCAAAATTCAGAATTTGAAACAAATATTTCGCATTTGCAGGCAGGAATTTACTTCGTAAGGATAACCACAGATAAAGGAGTAGCAATAAGGAAAGTGGTAAAACAATAAACGGTTTGTCTCAAAAAGCGCAGGCAAATCTACCTCAAAATACAAACAATTTTACTTCAAAATGCGGACAAATTTACCGCAAAAATTGTTCATTAATAATAATTTATGATATATTTTTGAGGCGTTATTATCATTATTAATTTAAAAAATCTAATTATGAAGAAATTTCTACTTTTATTAGGAACTTGCTTGATGTTTTCCATACTTCAAGCGCAACCCCAAGCCTTTGTCTATTCTCTAGATGGAAAACAGATTTTATTTGAAAGGAATGACCATGTACAATATGTTCATTTTGTACCCAACGCCGATGCTAAAGGCAAAGAAAGCACCCTTAATAACATTAAGGAGTTTGCATCTCATTTTGAGATGGTAACCCCAGATATTTACCGCTATGATTTAGCAGGGATGCAGGTTTCAAATTTTATAAACACTATTGAGAATATAGATCTCATAGCCTCTTATAGTAGTGAATACCGGTTGCCCGGTTCTAATACTATGCGCTGGGTAGCCAAAGAGATGTACGTAAAGGTAAAAGAGGGAGTGGCTATAGAAGAAGCATTGAGTTTAGCCCGGTTGGCTTACCAATTTGCAGAGCCTGTGGGTTCTTTTTTCAATACATTCTACATTCAGATAGAGAACGGGGATATATTCCCGGCGGCTCAACGTTTATTTGAAACCGGCACAGTAGTGTATGCGCAACCTTCGTTTTATTATATGCAATATGTGGAAGAATCATTATCCGGCAGAGGAGGTGCAACTGCCTCAAGTTCATTGCCAAAAGATTGGAATTTAAGAGGAATTGAAAACGGAACCATGGGCATCAATGCAATGAATGCCTGGAATATTACCACAGGGAATCCCAATATTACAATTGCTATTGTTGACGATGGAGTATTAGAGAATCATCCCGCTTTAATAAACAATATAGAGGGCGGCTATAATGCCGTAAACGCAAATCATGATCCGCAAGGCAATGCATGGTGGGACGATATTAATGGTACACGGGTTGCCGGTATTGTAGCATCTACCAATAATGTTCAAGCAAACTATGGAGTGGCAAATAATGCCAAAGTTACATCCATTAGAGTGAGATATGTAAATTTTCATTTGCCTACTTCCACGTATGTTTATAACAGTTCCGATCATAGAATTACCAAAGGATTGCAATGGATAAAAGATAGCACCAACGTAGATATTATAAATTTTTCGTGGGTATTTGATGAGATAGATCCTTACATCCCCCCCCTAACCCTACCGGCACATGCCTCAATGCTTAATGATCTTTTTACCTCAGGCAGAAACGGAAAAGGAATGGTTATTATTTCGGGTAGCGGAAATAGTGGAAGAGACTCTGTTTCCGCCCCGGCTTCGTTAGATTGTATTATTGCAGTGGGTGCAACAACAACCGGGGGACTAAGGGCAAACTATCCGGATTGGGGAAGTAATTATGGCATTAAACTCGATGTGGTAGCGCCCGGAGAAGAATTATATACTACAGATCAATTGAATAGACAACCATTGTATGAAAATAAGTACTATAACACCGGCGGCGCTGCCGCACACGTATCCGGCGTTGCCGCCTTAATGCTTTCGGTAAACCCCGATTTAACGGCAGCACAAGTGAAAAGTATTATTGAACAAACTGCCTATAAGGCGCATAGCATTCTTAATTATGGCGGAGTTTATAATTATTCAACTCATTCCGGCCGTCTCAATGGAACTTGGAATAACGAAATGGGTTACGGTTTGGTAGATGCTTACGCTGCTGTAGCTGCTGCCATTTGTTACAGTGGTTTGCCTGTTGTGCAGGGCACTATTACTCAAAACACTACATGGAGCACATCAAGACATGCCATTAATGATATTACTATTCCAAATAATGTTACTTTAACTATCAGCTCTCCGGTAGTATGTAATGATAATGTGAGTATCAATATCCAACCCGGCGGCAAGTTAGTTATTGATGGTGGTACGCTTACCAATGCCTGCACAGGCGGTATATGGGAAGGCATTGTAGTATCGGGAGGTACTGTAGAAATAAAAAATAACGGTAAAATTGAAAACGCTATCTGCGCTGTTATGGTTAAAGATGGCGGTAAGTTAGAGGTTACCAATGCCCACTTTGAAAATAACACCGTTAGTAATGGCATTATTGTATCCAATGCTTCCGCAAGGTGGGCAGGTAATAACCATTTATTGTCCGTTCCTATTACCCTGCAAGCAAGAGCCACTTTAACCAATACAGGTACCATAAGCAGTAACGAGCATACTACTATTACGGTTCACCCGAGCGCCAAAATCGTGATGGATGGCGGTACATTTAAAAATGCTACCGGACAACTGTGGCAAGGCATCACCGCATTGGGCGATCCTAATCCTAGAGTATTAGCTCCAAGCCAACAAGGCTATATAGAGCTGAGAAACAACAGCAAAATCGAAAATGCCGTGTGCGGCATCACCGTTATGGGCGGCGGCATAGTAGAGATTGTTGATGCACACTTTGTAAACAATACCATTGGCGTTAAATTTGAGCCGTTAGCTCCGGGACAAAGCGGTACTTCCGGTAAATTTACACGGACAAGTTTTGTTCTAAACAATAATTACATTGGTAACACAGCAGATTTTGAGGCGCACCTTAAAATGGAGAACAGTGGTATTGTGGCAGTAATGGGATGCAACTTTTCAAGTATAGCCCCGTACAGCAATAGCCTTAGAAATTATGGAATCATGGCATCCAATACCTCCTTAACCGTACAGGAACACTGCCCCAGAATTACTACTTACGATGGCAGCTGTGATTCGTTAGTAATGACCCGGAGTACTTTCACAGGATTTACCAGAGCCGTTTCAGCAAACAATTCAGGAGTATCACCGAAATTAACAGTACGTTACAGTACGTTTAATAATAACTTGCGTAGTGTAAATGTCAATGGCATAAATAATCACCAATTGATCAGGAATGAGTTTTATGTAACACAAGCCAACTCATATGGAGTTTATATAAACGATGCCACAGGATACAAAATAGAAGAAAACCTTTTTGAGGATACTCAAGCTGCCACAGGCAAAATAACAATAGGGTTAACCATACGCAATAGCGGAGAAGCTGAAAATGAAGTCTATAAAAACAGGTATAAGAACTTATACGTGGCACAACAATTTCTATGTAAAAACTCTTCCCAAATAGATACTATACCCTACGGCGGTGGCGGAGATACAATTATACACCGGGCTCCCCAGAACCAAATTACCGGGTTGCAATCCCGGTGCAACACTTTTAGCGGTAGCCAATACAGAGACATCCTTGTAGGCAACTTGCCCAACCAACCCATAACTTGTTTATTTAGCCTTTCAATTAGAAGAGATCAAGGAAGCAATGCACGAATAGGAGGATCGGCAGGAAATCTATTTCAAGGCAACCCTGCCTTTAATATTGAAAACGATCAATCCCAACATCCTATAAATTACTATTATGCACAGACTAATGAATTTCCGGTTCTCACTACAAACGTAAATAAATATTCTACATCTTCAAATTCTTGTCCTTCACGCGTTGGCATAATAGGCGGCGGTGGTGGTGATTTAGATCGTGCACTGTCTCAATACGATGAATGGAATGACGAATACGAGCATTGGCTCGCTCAATTCCTTGCCTTTGAGGGCAATAATGAAGAAGAGTACAACGCGCTATTAGATATGGTTTCTTATTACAGTGCATTGAAAGACAATCATTTTAATTCGATACTTATTGCGATAAATGAGGAAATAGCAGACGGTATGAGGTTTGAGACGAGTGGTGATGAAGAAACCGGAAAATTCCTTCTCCTCAAAGAGGAGAAGGTGGCAGACGGCGACAAGTCGTCGGATGACGGAAGAGGTGAAATAAATGAAGCCGGAGGAGGTAGCTTAACCCTTCGCCGCCTTCTTTTATACCGCGGCAACTACACCGACTATCTTACTGTTGTTGAAACTTACTTAAAGGAGAATAATTACAAAGAGGCAATGGTAACTTTAACTAAAATGTATGAACGATTTGAGATTACGGAAGAGCAGGCGTTTGAGTTAAACGATTTGGGAACTTACATTCATTGGTTACTGCAATTGGAAGCAGAAGAAAACAGTATCTACACTTTATCCGACAATGAGATTAGCTATTTAATACACTACGTTGAAACCCACACCGGACGCAGTAGAACATTTGCAAAAATTATCTTGTGTGAATTGTATGAAATTTGTATTGAGGATGAAGAAGCGGAAGGCGGTAAAGGGTATGCGGTGAACGGTGTTGATGAAGGTGGAAAGCAGAAAGTGGAAGGCATAAAATCCCCTTCAAATATTGAAGGGGTGGACGGCGCAGCCGAACGGGGTAGTTTATATGAAAATATCACCGTTTATCCCAATCCCACCACAGGAAAGTTACAAGTTACCGGTTACGAGTTACAAATTACGAGTATAGAAATTCGCGATGTTACAGGAAGAATCTTATCATCTTATCACCTCATCATCCCATCATCTAATCAAAAAGTCGACATCTCACACCTAAACTCCGGTATTTACTTTATAAAAGTGGCTACAAATCAAGGCGAGATTGTTAAAAAAGTGGTGAAACAATAAATTTAAACCATAAAAAAGGGTGCAAATGTAAAAGTTGTACTCTTTTTTAACCAAAAAAAGGCTGCCTTTAAAAAGACAGCCTTTTTCAATTATGAAAACACAAAGCAAACTTATGCTCCTAATTGCAGCCTAAAGAAGCAGCAACATGTTAGGTCGGCATCCGTTTGTTTAAGGTATTCGGCAACTGTAATTTTGTTATCGCGGATGAACTCTTGGCTCAACAAAGTGTTTTCTTTGAAGAACTTATTCAATTTACCTTCTGCGATTTTTTCAATCATATTTTCCGGTTTACCTTCTTGGCGCGTCATTTCGCGAGCCAATTCCAATTCGTGGTCAATGGTAGCTTGCGGTATTTGGTTAGAATTTACGGCAAGCGGGTTCATAGCAGCAATTTGCATGGCTACGTTGTGCGCTGCTTCATATACTTTTTCTCCATCTACGGTAAATCCGGCAATGGTTGCCAACATATTTCCGTTGTGGTTATAAGCAGCTACGCAAGGCGCTTCAATTACTTCATAAGCAGGAACTTCCACTTTTTCGCCGGTTTTTCCTGTCATTTCAATAAGCATTTCTTCAACAGTAACACCATCAACTTTGTGTGCTAATAATTCTTCACGCGTTTTAATTTTGTTTGCCATAGCAAGATCAATAATAGAATCTGCAAAAGTAACGAAATCACTGTTTTTCGCTACGAAGTCGGTTTCACAAGCTACTACCGCGATAGCGGCGAAGTTGTGTTCAGCATTTAATTTAGCTACTACGCGACCTTGATTTGAAGCTTGGTCAGCACGTTTAGCAGCTACTTTTTGACCTTTTTTGCGGAGAATATCAATTGCTGTATCAAAGCAGCCCTCAGCTTCAACAAGAGCGTTTTTGCAATCCATCATGCCCGAGCCGGTCATTTGTCTTAATTTGTTTACATCAGCAGCAGTTATTGCCATATTTTTAATATTTAAAATGTTAAACTTTGGGTTAATTATTTTCTCGTTGGAGCTTTCGCCGGAGTTTTTTTCGCCGGAATACGTTTTCTTTTAGCAGCATTTTCTTCATCAGGAGCTACATCTTTTACCTTTTTCACGCCTTTCACGTCAACATCTGCAGAAGTTTGCTCTTCTTCATCAATTGCAACGTCCGTATCCAACATATCGTCGTTAGCGTCATCATCTTGTGCTTCTTTGTCCAATTTGCGTTCTGCGGTACCTTCGGCAACGGCGTCACAAATGGCTTTTACAATCACATGGATAGATTTTGATGCATCGTCGTTAGCCGGTACCGGAAAATCAATCAAATTCGGATTTGAATTGGTGTCCACGATAGCAAACGTAGTGATGTTTAATCTTCTAGCTTCAGCTACAGCAATGTGCTCTTTCAAAATATCCACAATAAAAACTGCGGCGGGAAGGCGAGACAAGTCAGAAATGGAACCTAAGTTCTTTTCCAATTTCGCGCGTTCACGTTGAATTTGCAACTTTTCTCTTTTCGCCAAATTATCAAACTGAGCGCTTGCCATCAATTTGTCAATATCGCTCATTTTCTTTACCGCTTTACGAATGGTAAAGAAGTTGGTAAGCATACCGCCGGGCCAACGCTCGGTTACGTAAGGCATATTTACCGATTTTGCCAATTCCGCGATGGTATCTTTCGCTTGTTTTTTAGTAGCTACAAACAAAATTTTGCGTCCCGATTTTGCAATTTGTTTCGCAGCGGCGCAAGCTTCGTCTAATTTTACTAATGTTTTGTTGAGGTCAAGAATGTGAATACCATTCTTTTCCATGAAAATGTACTGCGCCATGGCAGGATTCCACTTTCTTCTTAGATGGCCGAAATGACAACCGGCATCTAATAATTCTTCAAAGGTTACTTTTGACATGTTTTTTTTGTTTACGTTCATTAAAGCAATTATTAAGTAGCATTTTCTGGTCTTAATAATTTCGATACTAAACAGGGTTAATAGTTTTCGGTTAGCAGTTTTCAGTTTTCAGCTTTTTGTTTTCGATTTAAGGCTTAACGAATATAAGCAGCAACTGAAAACTATTAACTGAAAACTGAAAACTATTTTAACGTTTAGAGAACTGGAAGCGTTTACGTGCTTTCGGTTGTCCGGGTTTCTTACGCTCTACCATACGTGGGTCACGACGAAGAAGTCCTTTCACTTTTAGCACAGGGCGGTATTCAGGATTGATTTCTACCAATGCTCTTGAAATTGCCAAACGCAATGCTTCGGCTTGTCCGGCAACGCCGCCGCCATCCAAGTTCACTTTAATATCGTATTGGCCGTCCACTTCAGCTAACATTAAGGGCTGAGTTACTACATATTGTAATGTAGCCAACGGAAAATACTCTTTATAATCACGGCCATTCACCGTAATATTACCGCTTCCTTTTTTCATATAGATACGGGCAACAGCGGTTTTTCTTCTTCCTAATGTATTGGTTATTTCCATGATGCTTACTTGATTTCGTTAATGTTAATGGTTTTTGGCGTTTGTCCTTCGTGTGGATGACTTGGTCCGGCATACACATACAAATTGCGGTACAATTGCGCGCCCAATTTGTTTTTCGGTAACATACCTTTAATAGCGTGCTCCAAAATTCCGATAGGATTTTTCTGCAATAACTCTTTAGGAGTAGCAAAGCGTTGTCCGCCGGGATATCCTGTGTGGCGCACATAAACTTTATCGTCCATTTTACTACCGGTAAATCTAATTTTATCGGCGTTAATAATAATCACGTTGTCACCGCAATCAAAATGAGGAGAAAAATAGGTTTTGGTTTTTCCTCTTAAAATACGAGCCGCAACAGTTGCTAAACGACCCACGATTTCATTTTGAGCATCAATAACAACCCACTCTTTCTTTACGATTTTCTCGTTTGCAGCGATGGTTTTGTAACTTAATGTGTTCATTTTACGTTTTTGTTTTGTTTTGTAGCCTTTTGTTTTCACCTACAAAAGACTGATTTTCAATTAATAATTCCTTTTCTAAG
>Ga0209737_10000595_pt1 | contig 29014 bp, 28 predicted proteins | sample TergutCu122P3_FD_187284 | JGI IMG/M metagenome (GOLD analysis project Ga0209737, IMG submission 187284) | Cubitermes ugandensis P3 segment gut microbial communities from Kakamega Forest, Kenya - Cu122 P3 (SPAdes) (version 2) | ecosystem: Host-associated > Arthropoda: Insects > Digestive system... | reverse complement strand
ATCAAATAAATTATTAACCTTACAACTTGTGTAAACCATAGTGTAAACCGTAACTAAAATATATGCAGAATTTGAAAAGCAAACATACGCAAAGTGCTGTAGCTCTGTTGGTAGGGAACGAAAGGCGTAGCCTTTTGTTACCGAAGAGCAACGGACTGAAAATCCGTGTGTCGGCAGTTCAATTCTGTCCAGCACCACAGAAAAGCGCTAATGTTAAATTGTTAGCGCTTTTTGTTTGTATTTTTGACCAAATTGTAGACAAAGCAATACTACCTTTTAATCTCCGTTAGCTATATTTGTAACATCTTCGCATTTTATTAATAAGTATGAGCAAAGTAAAAAGAATAATATCTCTGTTTTTCGTAGCGCTTTTTGTAAGCTACTACGCGAGCACAACTTTATTCTTTCACACACATATTATTAGTGGTGCAACTATCACACACTCACATCTCCACACAGATTCTCATCACGATACAACAAGTGGAGGGCATACAGAATATTGCATAACCCTGATTGCCCAGGCTTCGCATTTTGAATATATTGATTTCTCATGCAGCTGTGCTCTAAACGTATCACAGCACTTGCTATACGAGAATGAATTTGTTGAGATTACACACTGGGTAACCTCTCTATATTTTCACAACCTTTCATTACGTGCGCCTCCAATTATATAATTATCCTGCTGTGGACAAGGCACGCCTTGTTCATACTAATGAATAAAATTTCAAGTTTAGTTATATAAATCAACAATAATGAAAAAAATTATCATTGCAATTATATTTGCACTAAATATAATATCCATACATGCTCAACAACCGACAGATGCTAATATTGTAGGGCACGTATTAGACAGTAAAACACAGGAACACCTTGCATATGTAAGTATCGGCATAAAAGGAACTGACATGGGAACGGTTTCTGATGCCACAGGGCATTATCGTATAAACAATATTCCTGTTGGAACATTTACCATTGTTGCCTCGTACATTGGTTATGAACCGCAAGAAATAGAAATAAATGTAGAAAAAGGGAAAACGTTAGAGGTTAATTTTGAGTTGGACGAGAGCCCTCTTTTGTTAAATCAAATCGTTGTTTCTGCCGGCAAAGATGAGGTTAGTCGAATAGAAGCAGTTTCCATTGTTAATGTAATAACCCCAAGAATATTTGAAAATACCAATTCGGTATGTTTAGCAGATGGGCTTAATTTTTTGCCCGGATTAAGAGTTGAAAATAATTGCCAAAATTGTGGCTTCTCGCAATTAAGGATCAATGGATTAGATGGACCATACACACAAGTTTTAATAGACAGTCGGGCTATTAACAGCGCTTTAGCCGGAGTTTACGGATTAGAGCATATTCCTGTAAATATGGTTGATAGAGTGGAAGTTGTGAGAGGCGGCGCTTCGGCGTTATTCGGCTCAAGCGCAGTGGGAGGCGTTGTTAATATTATTACAAAAGAACCTCGGAAAAACGCCCTCTCTATCAGCAATATATCAAATTTAATCTATGGAAAAAGTCCTGATATTATAACAAACCTCAATGCCTCAATTGTTTCCAATAAAAACATTGCAGGCGCTACACTTTTTGCCTCCGCACGCCAAAGATCTCCTTTCGATTATAACAAAGACGGTTTTTCCGAAATTGGCAAATTAAACATGAAAAGTATTGGATTCAGAGGGTTTTACAATATCAACAGAGTGGGCAAACTTACACTTGAATATCACACTATTGATGAGTTTAGAAGAGGAGGAAATAACTTTAATCGCCCTCCCCACGAAGCTGATATTGCAGAACAAACCGACCATACGATTCATTCGGGAGGTTATAAGTTTGACTCTTTCTTTAAAAACCCCAAGCACGCTTTACAAACCTATTCTTCTTATCAGCATATTAATAGAAAAAGTTATTATGGAACAGGACAAGATCCGAATGCTTACGGATATACAACAGATTTGTCTATGGTGTCAGGCATTCAGTATACTTTCAGAATGAATCGTTTCTTGTTTATGCCGGCAACCTTGATTACCGGCTTTGAGTATTCTCACAATGCACTGAAAGATGAAATGCTTGGGTACAATAGAGTTATAAACGAAAAGGTGTCTATTTATTCGGTTTTTGCTCAAAACGAATGGCGTAACACAAAGGTGAGCATTCTTTTGGGAGGAAGATTTGACAAACATTCCATGATAAAAAATCCTATTATCAGTCCCCGTATTAGCGCGCGTTATGCTCCCATATCATGGTTAACTCTTCGGGGAAGTTACGCCAGTGGATTTCGAGGTCCGCAAACCTATGACGAAGATTTGCATATTGCCGCAGTTGGCGGTGTAGCTGCTTTGATTCAAGTAGCAGAAAATCTCAAACCCGAAAAGTCGCACAGTTTCACTTTTTCTACAGAATTTAATAAGTTATTTCCAAAAACAGCATTTCAATTCTTGGCAGAAGGTTTCTATACCAATCTCAGTAATGTTTTTGTAATAGAAGAAGTGAGCAGAGATGAGGCCGGCAATTTGATTTTGGAACGTACAAATGGCTCGGGAGCGGTGGTTGCCGGTGTAAATTTAGAAGCGACCATCCTTCCCATGAAAGATTTTCAAATTAATATGGGATTTACCGTACAATCAAGCCTGTATAAAGAACCGGAGCAATGGAGCGAAAATGTTGAACCGCAACGTAAAATGTTCCGCGCACCATCCAACTACGGTTACATTATGGCAACTTATTCGCCAATACGGCGATTAGACCTTTCTTTATCGGGCATTTACACAGGAAGTATGTTAGTACAACATTTTTCCGGTTATATTCCTGAAGATAGAGAAGTAAAAACACCGGTTTTCTTTGACTTAAATTTCAGGATAGCCTATAATTTTAAGCTTAAAGAAAATGTAATGCTGCAGGTAAGCGCAGGAATGAAAAACATTTTCAATAGCTATCAAAAAGATTTTGACAAAGGAGAATTTAGAGATTCAAGGTACATTTATGGTCCAACGTTACCACGAACGGTATTTTTAGGGATAAGATTTTCGATATAGAAAATTGAGTTTACAAATAATTATTTTAATTTTGCAGTTGAATTGCGGAATCTAAACTTCGGCAATTCAAATGTCAAACTTAATATTTAGAACAATGAAAAACAGATTTATTTTATTTTCATGCATATTATTCCTTGGATGGAGTATTGTGTCATGCTGTCAAACCCAACAGCATACCTGTGATGCTAAGGAAGCAACAAACGTAGTGCTGCAGGATTATGGTGCAGAACCCACAGTGTTAGACATTGATGCTTACACTATGGCAAACGACAATTTTATAACAGCGCTTTGGACGGGCACACAGCTTCAAGTCACCCTAATGTCAATTCCTGTAGGTGGCGAAATCGGTTTGGAACAACATCCCGATAACGACCAGTTTTTACGTATTGAAGACGGGCAAGGCAAAGTGATGATGGGCGACACGGAAGAATCGCTCACTTTTACGCAAATGGTTAAAGCAGATTTTGCCATATTTATTCCTGCGGGCAAATGGCATAATCTCATCAATATAGGCGATAGGCCATTAAAGCTGTATTCTGTTTATGCACCGGCAGAGCATCCTCACGGTGCGGTTTATAAAACGTTTGAAGAGGCAGAGGCGGCGGAACATCATCATTAAAATTATATAAATAGATTATGATTGCCGCTATTATGAGCCTATCGTTATTGTTGTTTTGTAATAATGATATAAAATTAACTAAAAATGAGAGTGTTATGAAATTTGAATTAATTGAATTGCCTTATGCAGCAGATGCATTAGAACCGGTAATAGGAAAGCAAACCATTGAAATACACCATGGCAAGCACTTATTAGCGTATGTAAACAACCTTAACAATCTTATTCAGGGGACACAGTTTGAAAATGCTGACCTTGAAACTATTGTAAAAAAATCGGATGGAGCTATATTCAATAATGCAGGGCAGATATTGAATCATAATCTCTATTTTTTGCAATTTTCCCCGACAGGTAGCCGAAAACCTACCGGGCGATTAGCTGAAGCAATTAACGCCACTTGGGGTTCGTTTGAAAATTTTCAAAAAGAATTTGAAGCAACAGGCGTTGGTTTATTCGGTTCAGGATGGGTTTGGCTTTCTTCCAATGGACAAGGAAAGTTACTAATTACCAAAGAATTTAATGCCGAAAATCCAATTACGAAAGGTTTAAAACCATTACTTACCTTTGATGTTTGGGAGCATGCCTACTATCTTGACTTTCAAAATCGCCGCGCCGACCACTTGAAAAGTTTGTGGACAATAGTGGATTGGGAGGTAATTGAAAGCAGATATTAGAGAACTTTTGAAGTTCATGAAAATTTCTGAAAAAATTCGTAAAACTATTTATATAATTTCAGGAACCATTTCGCTGATATTGGGGACTATAGGTATTTTTTTGCCATTACTGCCAACCACGCCTTTTTACCTGTTAACAGCATGGCTATATATGCAAAGTTCCGAAAAATTGTATAACAAAGTTATGAGTAATAAGTATTTTGGAACCATTGTCAGAAATTTTCAAGAGGATAAAGCCATATCTCTAAAAACAAAGATTATTACTGTTTCTATGCTTTGGATTACCATTCTACTTTCGGCATTTTTGGCAGTTTCCGCTTGGTGGGTTAGGTTGCTCTTGTTTGCTATTGCTATCGGAGTTACCATTCATATTCTTTCATATCGAACAAAAAAAGGCAATTAAAATATTAACTAAAAGACAAATATGAATAAAGTGCTTAAAACAGCCTTAAACATCTTGATATTCGCCCTCATCACCGGATTTGGATATTACATGTTCCATTCGATGAGATCAGAGAGAAAAACGACTCAACCAGGTGAAGAAAATTCAGATTTTACGTTTATTTCCCCCTATGAAAAAACAAATAGCTTTGATGCAGCTTCCCAAATTCAATCCTTTGATATATACAGCAATTCGATTTACGTCGCCTTAACCGACAAAGTTTCTGTTTTCGATTTACAGGGCAACCTCCAATACGATTTTGCAATAGAAACCGGAGCACGCAATATCGTTTTGGATGGTAGGGACAAGGCATGCCTTGTCCTGTACTCTACAAGAATAGATTTGTACACTTTCGAAGGAGAAAAAAAAGATGAATGGGAAGCCTGCAGCGCTAACTCCGACTATTGCGCATTCACCACCACCAAAGATTACGTTTTTGTAACCGATGCGGAAAACAAAAACATCGTTCAATATGATAAATTGGGCAATTTGGTACGTTTCATCAAAAGCCCCGAAGGTTTTATCATTCCCAGCTACGCGTTTGATATTATCAGCATAAACGATACGATTTACTGTTCCAATTCGGGCAGGCACAAAATAGAGAGCTATACGATTGATGGTGAATTTATCGCTTCGTTCGGCATTGCCGGAGCGCAAGCCGGAGCGTTTGCCGGATGTTGTAATCCGGTTTATCTTGCAAAAAATTTCGATGGAAATATTTTGACTTCGGAGAAAGGGAATCCTCGCATTTCAAGCTATGGAAGAAACGGAAAATTTCGAACGATTTTGTTTGATAGCAATATGTTGGGTGGCGGAACGGATGCATCTAAAATGCGTGTTTTCGGTGAAAATATTTTCATTGTAAATGGGAAAACAATTTCGGTTTATGGTAGAGACAAGGCGCACCTTGTCTCTACGGAAAATTCATGTGCCGGCTGCCCAATGCGTGAAAAATGTAAAAAATGAATTGGTGAAGAATTTTTCGTTGTTTTGCAAAAAAATGAAACCTTATTAATTATAGCAATTATGATTACACTAAAAAGATTACGTTCTCTCTCCATTTTTTGGAGTTTATTTATTGGAATTGGTGCTCTTTGGGGAAGTACCATGATGTTTATTGATCCTTCCGGAAAAATGTGGTGGGAAATGGACTTGTTACTACCGTATATGCAAAAACTTCCATGGTCCGATATATTTTTTCAAAATTTTATCTTCCCCGGAATCGCTTTGCTATTTGCGAATGGAGTAACAAATTTTGTTTCTTTTATCCTTATTTGTAAAAACCACCGTTACGCTGCTCTATCAGTAATAGTTTGCGGAATTATTCTCATGCTTTGGACTACAGCTCAATTTTTTATTTTCTCACTTAACTTTATGTCAATACTTTACTTTATTTTTGGGTTGCTCCAAGCTTTAACCGGATATAGATATTGGAAAAAACTTAATAGTTGAAAAAAATAGTGTTCTTTGTACATCTCTTTGTGAGCTTTGTGGTAAAAAATTTTAACCACAAAGGACACAAAGTTTTTCACAAAGAGCACGAAGACTGATAAAATATGACAAAAAAGATTAACCCTGAAAAACAAAGGAAATTATTTAGGACAGGAGCAAGGCTGTTTGCAATAGTCGCGATATTAGCGCTTATTGTATTTTCTTATCAAAAAACCACCGTAAAAAAAGTAGAATATTTCTGGCAAATTGACCCTGAATTGTGCATTGCCTGCGGGCTTTGCGAAACCGAATGCGTATTGCCGGTATCGGCAGTAAAAGCCGTACACGCAAAAGAAGTTTGCGGTTTTTGCGATTTATGCGGAGGCTACTATCGCGCCAATGTGAAAGAACTGAACACTGCCGCCGAAAATTTGATGTGCCCCACCGGCGCCATCCAGCGTAAATTTATAGAAGAACCTTATTTTGAATACAACATAATTGAAGATCTTTGCATTGGCTGCGGAAAATGCGTGAAAGGCTGCAATGCGTTCGGTAACGGCGCCATGTACTTACAAATAAAACAAGAACTGTGCAAAAACTGCAACGAATGTCATATTGCGAGAGCTTGTCCTGCAGGGGCGATAAAGCGGGTGCCGGTTTCTAAAGCGTATGAAAAAAAATCTGAACTATGATTGAAACATTACACAACATCATTGGCGCGATAAACAACGTAGCATGGGGTTGGCCCATGCTTATTTTGTTGGTAGGCACACACATTTTCTTAACTTTCAGGCTAAAATTTATACAAAGATATACTTTTAAAGCGCTGAAACTTGCCGTTACAAAAGACAAGAATGCCCCCGGCGACGTAAGTCAGTTTGCGTCTTTATCAACAGCTTTGGCGGCAACGCTCGGCACCGGAAATATTGTTGGAGTTGCCATGGCAATTTATTTAGGCGGACCAGGTGCTATTTTTTGGTTATGGATCGTTGGCTTTTTCGGAATTGCCACCAAATACAGTGAAGGATTGCTTGCCGTAAAATACAGAGTACAAACGGCAAACGGCACGATGTTGGGCGGACCTATGTACGCTTTAGAGCGCGGACTGAAAATGAAATGGGCAGGTATTTTGTTTGCCATTTTCTGTACGTTTGCGGCTTTTGGCGCCGGTAATTTAGTGCAAGTAAACGCCATTTCCATGATGATGGAACACCAGTTTAACGTAAATGTTCACGTAACAGGGATTATACTTTTTGTTATAACGTTTGCGGTTGTTGTGGGCGGTATAAAATCCATAGCCAAGGTTTCCGAAAAGATTGTTCCAACTTACGCAGTCATCTTCATCATTATGAACGTAGTAGTAATTTCAATAAATTACGCTTACATCCCTGATGCGATTTCATTGATTATTAAAAGTGCATTTACCCCACGAGCGGCAGGAGGCGGATTTGTAGCCTCTACCCTATTAATGGCCATGCGTTATGGTGTTTCAAGAGGCTTGTTTTCAAACGAATCCGGACTTGGATCTGCACCGATTGCGGCAGCGGCGGCAACCACAAGAAATCCTGTTCGGCAGGCATTGGTATCTATGTCGGCAGTTTTCTTAGATACTATCGTAATGTGCTTCTTAACAGGCTTAATGTTAGTTACCACCATCCTTAAAAACCCCACTGTCTACGACGGGCTTGAAGGTGGGCAGTTTGTAGCTTATGCCTACAACCAAATTCCTATCTTCGGTCCTTTAATACTTACGGTCGGCATATTCCTATTCGCATGGACAACGGTACTTGGCTGGTGCTATTATGCCGAAAAATCAATGGAATACATATTCGGCAAAAAATCTATCTTACCTTTTAGAATCTTTTTCAGCTGTGTAGCTTACGTAGGAGCTGTAGTTCCTTTAGCGCTTGTTTGGGAAGCTGCCGATATGTTTAACGCTTTAATGGCGATACCCAATCTTCTTGCACTCATACTACTAAGTAGTGTGATAGTTAAAGAAACTCAAAAATATTTGTGGAATAATAATTTGGATGCGGTTTCGGAGGATGAACTGCCGGTGGTGGATAAATAAAATTTGTGTTAGTCAACCGGTTGAAAAATTATCTTTACTGCAACAGAATTGACCACCGGAATAACAGAGCTTTTATACACCGCTCTCGTAGAGAGCAAACCTATCTAAGCAGTAGCCTCAGGCTACTGTATGAGGATGTTCACTGTCATATAGCTGCCTGCGTAGCAGGCATACCAAACCGCTGTGTGCCTCCTACGGAGGCAGGAGTTGAGCGGGTCACATCTTTATACAGTACGCTGAGCGTACTGCTTAGATAGCTTTGCTCTCTACGAGAGCGGTGTATAAAAGTTCTGTTATCCCGATGGTCAATTCTGTTGTAATGAAGATAATGTTTCAACCGGTTTTTTAGATTGAGTTTAAGTTTTGTATAGATAAGCGAAACGTTTCTGATTATCTATGTAAAAATGCTATTTTTGCTACCAAGTTTTTATATAAGCTGAACGATTTAGAGTTAGTAAGATATGACATAAAATATTTTGAAAATAGATGGTATAAATTATGGAACAACATCTTAAAGGAAATAGGTATGATTACGTGGTAAAATATTCAGATAATGGATATTTTGAAATTTCTACTATACGAAAAAAAGATGGTAGAAAATCAGCAATAACAAATTTAAACCGAATTATTAGCGAGGTAATTGAGCCAATACTAAATACTATTTATGTAGAAGAATCATATTTGTATGTTATAGACAAAGAAGTAGGAAGAAAATTATATCAAACTGCAATCGAAGTGCTAAGTGATAAGCAGTGGGTTAGTCAATATTTAGAAAAAGAATTAGATGATGATATACAAGATGAATTATAATTATACTTTCAAAAATTAGCAGATTATTTTTTCCTCTATTTTCAAAACAATTATGACCAACCAAGAACCTCTCTTCCTATCCATAGGTAAAACAATCCCCCAAGCCGAACAAAGCCAAATGTTCGGCAAACCCTGCTTTAAAATCAACGGAAAAGCATTCATCTGCTTTTTTCAAAATGATATAGTGTTTAAACTTACCGCAGAGGCGCGTGAGGAAGCGCTAAGTTTAGAAGGCTCGCAACTGTTTGATCCGTCAGGTAAAAAAAGACCCATGAAAGAGTGGGTGCAAGTTTCTGCCAAGAATGCAGATAAATGGGAGAAGTTTGCGGAAGAAGCAATGAAATACGTGAAAACGTTAACATAAAACTAGAAAAATACAATGAAAACCCTAGAAGAAAGTATAGCAGCAGCAATGGACGCCCAACAAGATACGGCAATTGTTCCCTATTTACCTTACATTTTGCAAGATTTTTGGGAACTCGGAACTCCGCCCGAAATTGTGATACATCTTATTCAAAAGCATTGCATTGTAGAGACGGGGCGCGCCCCGTCTCTACAGGTGTTGGATCTGGGGTGCGGTAAAGGCGCCGTTTCTATAAAATTAGCGGCAACATTGCAATGTAATTGCTATGGAATAGACGCTATTCCCGAATTTATTGAGGTATCAAAAGAAAAAGCCAAAGCGTATGGTGTAGATACATTATGCCGGTTTGAAGTGGGCGACATTCGTGAAAAAATAGAAGAATTAGACAAATTTGATGTTATTATTTTGGGAGCTACCGGTCCTATTTATGACGACTATTACACATCACTAACAGCAATCTCGAAACATCTGACCGATGAGGGGATCATCATTATTGAGGAAGCGTATATTGACGATGCGAGCACATTTCAACACCCGCCCATATTACCTCGTAAGGAATTATTAAAACAATTTGAACAGGCAGGAATGGAACTGATTGATGAAACTGTGGGTGAGTATAGTGAATGGATGGACAGTGCGAAAGATATGGAAAATATGCTGATAAGATGCAATGAACTGAAAACAAAATATCCTGAAAAATCTTATCTTTTTGAAAATTATCTACAAAACCAAGCCTCCGAATATGATGTGTTGGAAAACAAAATGATAGGTTCGGCTATGGTATTAAAAAGAATAATATGAAAATACTAATCTACGGCGCTGGAGTTATTGGAAGTATCTTTGCCGGAAAAATAGCGCAAAAAGGTTATGATATAACTGTTCTTGCGAGAGGAAACAGGTATAAAGAAATTGAAGAACACGGCATTGTCCTTCAACATTCTTTAACCGGAAAAACAGACAAGATCAATGTTAAACTCATAAATACATTAACGGAAACCGATCTTTATGATTATATCATTGTGCCTGTTCAAACCAATCAAATAGATGATATTCTGCCTGTTTTGGCAAAAAATAAATCGCCAAATATTGTATTTATGGTGAATAATCCTTTGGGATATGAGAAATGGATAAATGCTGTTGGATATGAACGGATTATGATAGGATTTCCTTCCGCCGGAGGAGGACGGGAAAACGGTGTAGTTCATTATTTTATAGGAAAAGGAATCATAAAGTTATTTCAGTCAACCACCATTGGAGAACTCAATGGAAAAAAAACAAAACGACTTAAAACCTTGTATCAAATATTTAAGAGAAGCGGTTTTTCGCCAAGTGTAAGCGACAAAATGGATGAGTGGCAAAAAACGCACATTGCGGTTGTTTTGCCCGCCGCTAAAGCATTGTATGACTATCAATCAAACAATTATGAACTCTCAAAATCGTTCAAAACGTTGAAAAACATGGTATTGGCAACACGCGAACTGCTTGCAATACTCAAGAAAAACAATATCCAAATAACTCCTCGAAAATTGTATTTTTATTATTTTCTCCCTGCCGGCATAACAGCGAGAATATGGCAAATTGTAATGAACACAAAGATTGCAGAATACGCAATGGCAAAGCACACCATAGCTGCAAAAGAGGAATTGAAAATATTACAAGAACAATTTATGATGTTGAATAATATTTCTGAGGCTGATTTACGTTATTATAACCTTATAACATAATCCGCGTTTATCGTAGTAGCAGCTTTGCGAGGTTGCGGCTTACATAAAGCGGCTTACAAACTCAGATAAGCGATGACCACTACTGCTTTACAATCTTTCGACAAATTCCATTAACTTCAGTAATATAAATCCCACTCGGCAACGAAGAAACATCTATCTGATTGCCTTTTGCATTAATCAGCAAAACGCCCTGAATGGAATATATCTTAACTTCCGGTGTTATAGCATTACTTGTTTCAATGTACAGGATACTAGATACAGGGTTAGGAAACAGCTTAACCGAATTTTTGAGAAGATGGTTTTCCTTTATTCCAACTTCAGGTTTCATATAGGTAGCTTTGAATCTATTGAATTGAAAAGTACGAAGGCTACTTTGCATATTATTGTAATATACAGTCAGTTCTATCTGTCCTTCTTCCCAATCCCATATAAAACCTTTTTTGTAGTTCTCCCACAAATAGCCATCTATTGCGTTATTGTTTTCATCATACGAATATGTATATCTCTCATATTCCTCCCATTCGCCATCCTCTCCTTCTTGCAAAGATTCCGAGAGCAAATTATTTTGAGAATCGTAGGTATATATTATTTTCATAACACCGAACCATTGCCCACTTTCCCAGTCCCGGAAATCGTAAATATGGGTAATTGTATTGTTTTGTAAATCGTAAACAACAGTTAATTTGACAGTTTCTTCCCAAACATCATCCAAAATTTGAAGCATCGCTCCGGTTAGCTGGTTTTGTGCATCGTAGGAATAAACTATTATCACGTGATCATACCACTCATCATCTTCTTCCGGATATTGATGGCGTTCTTCAATGATATTGTTTTGCTCATTGTATTTGTAAACAATTTTATCATCAAATTCCAATTCGTCTTCGCCCCACCACGAATATATCATTTTTTCTATCATTCTGTTTTGTGAGTCGTATGCATAAGTTATCATCTCTTCACTAAACCAGTATCCTTCCCAAAATTGAAATACCTTTTCTGTCATATTATTTTGTGCATCATATTTATAAAGATACCTCATACTATTCTCCCATTGTGTTTCTTCCCAACTTTGAAATAGAGTTTCTATCTTATTATTATGTGGATCATATGAATGAGTAATTTTACCGGAGATATTCCATTGGTTCATCTCCCACCATTGCCATAATTCGCCGGTACATATTCCGTTTGTGTACGAAAAAATCCGACGAAGTTCATTCGTGTTTCCATCTCCATAATACTGATAAATAGTATCCGGCTCCCACCAGTCAGCATTTTTTTGGGATTTTGTCGGATTTTGCATTTGGGATAACGAAATTTGTTTTTGAAAGAAGCTTAATTTCTCTTTTTCAAGATCAATTTTTTTGGTTAATTTTTCATATTTAAATTTCCCTGCAAATTTGTCGGAAATTCTTTCGGTTTTAGGTTGTGCCATACCTAAAACTACTAATGCTGAACAACATAATACTAATAAGATTTTTTTCATAGCTTTTTATTTTTTTGGTTAATGTATGTATTTGTAATTTAATATCATATAACGTTATTTTTAAAAAATTTTCGTTTGTAATTATTATTTTTCCTTTTCTTCAAATGTTTCCTTTGCCGCTGTCAGAAGAAAATGGGGGGGGGATTTGGCTTAAAGTTTTAGCGATGCAAATATCACATTTTTTTAATATCGTATTAAAATGCAGATGGTTTTTTTTGGACGAGCGGCTTGTTTTCTGTTTTTTAATATTTTTGCCGAAATAAAAAAACAAACGATTATGATTAATATAATATCGAATTGCGTTGTTTTGAAAAAGATTGGGTTTCCGCCTACGAAATTCTCGAAGATGGTATTATCGTTCAAGACATGTCGCATACTGCCGTATTGACGGAGTAATTGTCAATAAATTTCAAATGAAAAAAGCCATACCTTCCACCATAATTCTAAGCGTCATATCCTTAGCAATCTCCGCCCAAAGCCGTTTCCCCAAGCCCGATTTCGAATCGGGATACGTTTACCCTGAACAACATTTCTTTGTTCCCAAGGAAGCGCTGTGGTCGTACATAGACATTGCGCTACTTGTACTTCTAATGAGCTTTGTTGCATGGGCAGTAATAAAAAAACAGATTCGATGGCCCGTTATGCTGACAGCGGTGATTTCAATTGCATATTTTGGTTTTTTCAGACATGGCTGCGTGTGCAGTATCGGCGCAGTGCAAAATGTGGCATTGGGGTTGGCAAGTGATTCGTACACCATACCATTGTTTGTGCTGTTGCTGTTTCTGCTGCCTATTGTATTTGCATTGTTTTTTGGCAGAGTATTCTGCGCCGGCGTGTGTCCGCTGGGCGCATTACAAGAAGTGGTAAATATCAAAAACTACAAACTATCGAAAGCGGTAACCGGTGTTCTAAGTATTTTCCCTTGGGTTTATTTAGGTTTTGCTGTATTATTTGCTGTAACCAACACTCGATTTATCATCTGTCACTTTGACCCGTTTGTCGGAATTTTCCGTTTGGGTGGCGAATTGCCGATGCTAGTTTTTGGAGTAATATTGTTGATTTTTTCCATCTTCACCGGACGTCCGTTTTGCCGTTTTATTTGCCCTTATGGCGCAATCCTCAGCCTTTTTTCAAGAATATCATTCCGACAGGTAAAAATTACTAAAAAAGAGTGCATCAATTGCCAACTTTGCCACAACGCTTGTCCGGTAGATGCAATTCGTCCGCCTTACGAAAATAAAGTGAAAGAAAGTCGCTCTATAGGCGTGAAACGGATTTTGCGATATATGGTGTTCTTGCCGCTTATGGTAATGACAGGTGCAACTATGATGTACATGCTGAGCGGCAAATTCAGTAAAATGAACAAAGAAGTCCGTTTGTACGACATGGTAATTGAAAATGAAATACAGCCGCAAGCAATACAATCGTTAGAGCTACAAGCGTTTTATGGCATGGGAAGAAGCGTTGAAGAACTTGAAGCGCAAGTTGCTGTAGTTAAAAAAGAGTTTCGTGTTTATTCAGGAATAATCGGTGCGTTTTTGGGGTTAGTAATCGGGCTGACACTCATTAGCTTGTCAACAAAAAGAACACGGAGGTTTTATGAAATTGATAATGCGGACTGTGTGGGGTGTGGGAGGTGTTTTGGTTATTGTCCGCAAAATGTCTGAACTATGATTTTCATAAGATTATCAAAATTAAATAAGATTAATGACAAAATAAATATTGAATGTTATGAGTTTTTATAGAAAAAATAGCGATAATTTTAATCTTGGAAATCATATAAATCTTAATAAAATCATAGTTCAAGCGAAATGAAAAAAACACTAAGCCGAAACATCGCCATACTCTCCGCAATCTTTATCATTGCATTCTCCATAATGCTTGTAACCAACTATTTTCAAGTTAGTGATTCAAACGCTTTAGAAATGATCGAAAATCTAAAGCAAACCAACGAAGAATATAATAATAACCCACAACTACAAGAACAAATACGCGAACTAGACTTGTTGGCGAGAAAAGCCTATTTTACCAACCTTAACCGACTTAAAACAGGCGTCGCCATTTTGTTAGTTATGGTAATTGCTCTTGTAGTCTCTTTACGGATTTACTTCGCAAAAAGCAAAGATATTCCCGACAAAAAAATTGATCCCATTGATGATTGGATAATACAATCAAAAACAAGGAGATACATTATTTGGATCGTAAGCGGATTGGCATTAAGCGGAATTGTTTTTGCCGTACTAACCTCACCGTATTTAAAAGAAAACAACAGCTCAGAAGTCGCTGAATCGAATTACTTCGCCGAAGAAATCGAATTCGAAACACAAGCCACAGAACAAATTGAAGCTGATGATGAAACAGATGCAGAAACCTCAGTAGCCATCACCGACACCATCGAAATATCGAAAGTTACCCACAACGGATTCAGAGGCAACAATTCACTGGGCATAAGCAGTGCAAGAAAGGTTCCGATCTCATGGAATTTAGCATCGGGTAAAAATATTCTGTGGCAGGTACCGGTGCCGCGTAAAGGTTACAATTCACCGGTAATCAGTGGAAATAAAGTTTTCTTTTCCGGAGCAGATGAAAAAGTTCGAGAACTGTTTTGCTATGAGCTAAGTTCAGGCAAACAATTATGGAAATTAGAAGCCAAAAATATTCCCGGCTCACCAAGTCAAGCGCCGGCAACCACAGACGATACCGGATTAGCAGCCTCAACCGTAGCCACCAACGGCAAGGTGGTATGCGCTATTTTTGGCACAGGCGACCTCATTTGTGCCGACATGGACGGAAAACAACTTTGGGCAAAAAATCTCGGCGTGCCCGACAATTCTTACGGATTTGCGTCGTCGCTGCTTATCTATGGAAATCTGCTGATTATACAATACGACAATCGTAATGCACCAAGAGTTATAGCCTTGGATTTAGCTACCGGCAACCAACGTTGGGCAAAAGATCGTCCGGAACGGAATCCGTCGTGGAGCAGCCCGATAATTGCCATGGTAAACGGCAAACCACAGCTGATACTGATTGGAAATCCGGGCGTTACCTCCTACAACCCAAACAACGGAGAGATAAATTGGCGCGTGGAAGCTATGTCGGGTGAGCCTGCCCCGGGACCTGCTTATGCCAATGGGATCGTTTTTGTTGCCACCGAATACGCTACAATGACTGCTATTAATGCAGCAGACGGCTCCGTACTTTGGAAAAACAACGAAATTTTGCCCGAAATTTCCAGCCCGGTAGCCACCAAGGATTTTGTGTTCGTAGCCACAAGTTACGGCGTAGTTGCAAGTTTTGATCCTCAAACCGGAGAGATCATAAAATCAATGGAAACCAACGCTGATTTTAATGCCTCGCCCATCATCGTTGAAGGCAAAATCTACTTGATTTGCACCAAAGGGAAAGTGTACATTTTCTCTGCAAAAAGAGAATTTACCTTGATCACTTCCTTTGAAACGGGTGAGAAAACGTTTGCTACACCGGCGTTTACAGATAGGAAAATTGTAATTAGAACCGAGAAGAGTGTCTATTGTGTGTTTGAACCGTGATTAAAACGCCTTTTTTAACGCTTCTACATAATCCAATTTTTCCCAAGCAAAAAATGGCACTTTCTTGAATGTTTTTTCTTCGCCGTTTACCATTTTGGTATATGTATTGGCATCTGTATAAAATACTTCTACCTCTTTTTCATAAAAATCTCTTCCAAAATGCCCGTAAGAAGCAGTTTCTTCAAAAATCGGGTTTTTCAACTGAAAGCGATTTACAATAGCATACGGACGCATATCGAAAATTGTCTCAATTTTTTTGGCAATCTCGCCATCTGACAGATTTACATGCGCTGTTCCGTATGTATTTACGTAGAGTCCAACGGGTTTGGCTACACCGATAGCATATGCCACCTGCACCAATATTTCATCACAGATACCGGCAGCTACCATATTTTTTGCAATATGTCTTGCCGCATAAGCTGCTGATCTATCCACTTTTGAAGAGTCTTTTCCGGAAAATGCGCCACCACCGTGCGCGCCTTTGCCACCGTAAGTGTCCACAATAATTTTCCGTCCTGTTAAACCGGTGTCGCCGTGCGGTCCGCCAATAACAAACTTACCGGTGGGATTCACATGAAGTGTATAATTATGTTTAAATAATTCTTGAACATCGGAAGGGCATTTTGCAACCACCCTTGGCAGTAAAATTTCTTGCACATCTTTTTTAATTTGCGCCAACATTGTTTTCTCATCAGTGTGAAAATCATCATGTTGCGTAGAAACCACAATAGCGTCAATGCGCTCCGGTTTGCCTTCATCGCTAAATTGTATGGTTACTTGCGATTTAGAGTCCGGACGTAAATAAGTCATCTGTTTGCCTTCACGGCGGATGTCAGCTAACTCTTGCAAAATAATGTGCGATAATTCTGAGGAGATCGGCATAAAATTATCCATTTCCCGGCAAGCATAACCAAACATCATACCTTGGTCGCCGGCGCCCTGCTCTTCGGCATTAGCGCGCTCTACGCCTTGGTTAATATCGGAAGATTGTGAGTGAATGGCAGACAAAACCGCACACGATTTATAATCAAACTGATAATCGCTTTTATCGTAACCTATTCTTTTAATGACGCCACGCGCCACATCATCCACAGGCACATAACCGTTTGTTTTTACTTCGCCTGCACAAACCACTAAGCCAGTGGTAACCAAGGTTTCGCATGCTACTTTTGAGTTAGGGTCTCTGACTAAAAATGCATCTAATAATGCATCTGAAATTTGATCGCTTACTTTGTCCGGATGGCCTTCCGATACCGATTCTGATGTAAATAAATAACTCATAATGATATGTTTTTTAAAGATTAAACTTAAATACGGAAAAGCAATGGAGAAAAATGGTTTAGCATTTTTTCGAGTGGTTGCAATCAAAACAAATCTTTCCACTGTTTTTTCGTGGCGCGAAAATATATTTTTTTTGTTAATGTCCTGATTTATTTTCAGGGCAAATGCATTATTTTCGTGGGAAAGATTTTGTGTATTTTCGCAGCGTTTTTTGAATTAAAAATGCAAAATAAAACCCACTATACCAACGGACAAAAAATCTTTGAACAAAAAGGCGATGTGTTGACCTATTTTTATAAAGATGGAAAAATAAAAGCGCAAGGAATTTTTATAAATAACGCAATGCAAGGCAAATGGATATTTTACCGTGAATCGGGGCAACTTTGGCAAATCGGAAATTTCAAAGACAATAAAAAACATGGTTCTTTTGTACGTTATGATAGAGAAGATCAAATTGAATACGATGAAACTTTTGACAATGGAAAAATCGTAAAAAAAATCAAGCAGAAAGTAGCGAATTAATATACTGATGAAAAAACATTATCCTCCTATAGAAATCATGTCCCCCGTAGGCTCTTACGAAGCCTTGATGGCAGCTATACATTCAGGCGCCGGTTCCGTTTATTTTGGTGTGGGCAACATGAACATGCGCGCCCGCTCCTCCGCAAATTTCACCTTGGAAGACCTCGAAAAAATTGCACAAATCTGCAAAGAGAATAACATATTGTCTTATTTAACCGTAAATACGGTCATTTACAACCACGAAATTGAAGAAATGCACATTTTATTGGATGTTGCAAAAAAGTGTGGTATTTCTGCTATTATAGCCTCCGATATGGCAGTGATGAATTATTGTAAACAGATTGGCTTAGAGATTCATATCTCAACTCAATGCAATATTTCCAATATTGAAGCTGTAAAATTTTATGCACAATTTGCCGATGTAGTAGTATTGGCTAGAGAAACCGAATTGAAAGATGTAGCGCAAATCGTAAAGCAGATTCATGAAGAAAATATTTGCGGACCTAAAGGCGAATTAATTAAAATTGAAATGTTTATACATGGCGCATTGTGTATGGCAGTTTCCGGAAAATGTTATATCAGTTTAGATAATTTCAATTATTCGGCAAACCGGGGGGCATGTTTGCAACCTTGTCGTCGTGGCTATCATGTAAAAGATTTGGACTCCGAAATAGAATTGGCAATTGAAAACCAATACATCATGTCTCCCAAAGATTTGTGTACCATTGGTTTTTTAGACAAAATTTTAGATGCGGGCGTAACCGTCCTGAAAATTGAAGGGCGCGGACGTTCTCCCGAATACGTGAAAATGGTAACGCAATGTTATCATGAAGCCATAGAGTCCATTCAAAACCAAACTTATACCAAAGAGAAAATTGAAGATTGGACCGCCCGGTTGCGTAGCGTTTATAATCGTGATTTTTGGGATGGTTATTATTTGGGACAAAAAGTAGGCGAATGGACGCAGGACTACGGCTCACAAGCCACACGCACCAAGCAATATGTGGGAAAAGTAACCAACTACTTTTCAAAACTGCAAGTTGCGGAAATCTTAATTGAAACGAACGAAATCTCTGTGGACGACGACATTATGGTACTTGGACCCACTACAGGAGTGATTGATGTGAAAGTGGAAGAAATTAGAGTAGAGTTAGAAACTGTAAACCAAGCTACTAAAGGGACATATTGTTCAATTCCCGTTCAAGAGTTGATAAGAAGGAATGACAAGGTGTACAAGTGGATTTAAAATTTTCGCCCTTCACGGTAAGGTGCGCTTGCTTATAAAAAGGCTCACGCAATGCCAACTGCTCCGTAACGTAGGAGAAAAGTTCGTCTTCGGTTTTATTTTTAGTTAACGGGCGTATTTTTTTTGCATGCAACAGCCTTTGAGCTAATGACTTCGGTGCCATTTCAATATAAATAGAAAACGCGGCTTTGTTAATTAATTTCATGGCATCGAAAAAGCAGGGCGTGCCGCCACCGGTAGCGATCACCACATTCTTTTGTTGAAGCGCCTCTACTAAAGTAGTATATTCCAATTGCCTAAAAACTTCTTCTCCATATTTTTCAAAAATATCGAAAACCGAGATACGGTATTTATCTTCCAACATTTTATCGGTATCTAACACCGAAAAATGAAAATGAGAGGCAATTTTATTAGCTATCGTAGACTTGCCGGCTCCCGAAAATCCCACAAGTACAATACTATTGCCCCGCCACATTTCCTTTAAGCTGTAGCCTTATCCTATCTGTTTGCGCATTAGATTGTACCGTAACTTGTTTGGCAATTACTCCCGGCGTCTTAGCAGTATAAATCACTTTAATAATGCCCGTTTTACCCGGCATTACCGGCTCTTTTTGCCATTCTACTTCGGTGCAATCGCACGAAACAATCACATCGAACAATACTAAAGGTCGGTTTCCTACATTGGTATAAGTAAAGATGCCGGTTTTAACATCGCCCACTTCCAAAGTGCCGTAATCATGAGTAACTTTGTCAAATTCTATCTCTGCACTCGTGGTAACTTTAGGGACAAAAGGTTGCTCGGCTTCCTTTTTCCCTTTGTTTTGCGCCATGGCACACGAAAATATTAGCATAAAAATAGCTAAAGAACATGTGATTTTTTTCATATTTTTTATTTTGTCTAATTATTATTCATCAACGGCGATGTTTTACTCTCCGGAATAATCTCTTGGGGACGTTCACTAACATTACCTCTTATGGATAGCGTAACTCTTTCTCCTGTATTTGAATCAACGTGAACACTTCTACTAATACCTCCAACGCGCTTGGTGTCGTACGATACTTTAATGGCAGCCGATTGCCCGGGTGGGATGGGGTCTTTAGGCCAATCAGGAACAGTGCACCCGCACGATGAACTCACATTGGTAAGTTGTAAATCCGCTTTCCCTGCATTGGTAAATTCAAAAGTGCAAACACCATTGTCATTTTTATAAATATTACCGTAGTCATGAACTAAAGATTTGAACTTAATTACAGGAACTTTGGGAAGTGTGTCTTCCTCAATAAGTTCCTTCTTTTTAGTGTTGGATCTTTTTGCTGGTTGCTCTGCTACTTGTGCGAAAATTGCCGTAGATAAAATAAGTAAGAGTGATAAAAAGAATAGCTTTTTCATAAATAATTTGATTTTTGAAGTGTAAAGACAGTTTGATTTTAATGAAGTTTAACGTATTAAGTAAAATAATGCTAATTCATACCCTGCGAGTCCAAATCCGCATAAAGAACCGCTACATTTTGCAGCTATGAGCGAGTTTTTCCTGAAGTTTTCACGACCAAATAAATTGGAGATATGCACTTCCACCACTTTGGCAGGAATGGCGGCTATGGTATCTGCCAAAATAACAGAGGTATGCGTAAATGCCCCCGAATTTAAAATAATACCATCGCAATGTTTGTGCTGCAACATAAAATCAGCGAGTTCATCTGCTTTATTTGATTGAAAATAGAGCAATTCGACATCGGGATAACGTTGTTTTAAAGTATTTAAGTAGGAATTGAAATCAGTGTGCCCGTACACATCTACTTCGCGGGTTCCTAATTCTCCGAGGTTAACCCCATTGATTATGGCAATTTTTTTCATTTTATTCTTTTATTATTTTCTTCACAATTACTCCTGCTTCAGTGAATATTCTTACGAAATAAATTCCTGTGGGTAAATGTGACATATCAATTTTTTCAAAGGACAGAAAATTTTCTGTCTCTACAGTTTTACCAAATGCATCAAAAATCTTGACACGCTCAATTTGTAAATTGTCGCTTCTAACTCGCAACGTTCCGGTAGTTGGATTAGGGTAAGTTAAAATACTGCCGATAGCACTATTTTCATCTACTGCAATTATCGGAATTACTGTTACCGTTAGTACATTAGAAGTAGCTGTACATCCGTTTCCTATAGAAGTGGCTGAAAAAGTATAAACCGTAGTTATTTCAGGAGACACATAAATGACCCGAGTATTTGCGTCTAAAATAGGTTCACCGTTTGCGTACCATTGGTAAATTTTATCAGAGCTTTCAGCGATGTAAGCCGTTAACGTAACGGTTTCACCGCTGTAAATTTCAAATTTATCAGCTGTGATACTAATTATAGGATATTGTAAGACAAGAACAACATGTGTAGCTGAAGCCATATCACCGAATTCGGAATCAGTAACTTCAACCATGTAATGATATGGAAATGGGCGATGTATATTGTTAATCACTTGCGTTGCATTTGTACCTACTAAAATCCCATCTTCGTACCATTTGTAAGTAACCTGTATATCCATCGGATCGGTAATTGCATATAGCAAAGTCGGCTCATCATGAGCGCAAGGAATTAGCTGTGGACCGGCAATAACAACCGATAAAGGTTGTGCTTTTACAATGCTTACAAAGACTAAGCAACAAAGGATAGTTGTTGCAATGATTAATTTTGGGTTTTTCATTATTCTTTGATTTTAACGTCCCAACAACCGAAACATATTCGTTTTATAAGCTTCCACGCCCGGTTGGTCAAAAGGATTCACATTTAACATATACCCGCCTAACGCACAACTAAATTCAAAGAAATAGATCAATTCGCCCAAAGTTTCTTCCGAGATGTTCGGAATGGCAATGCGAATATTGGGAACGTTTCCGGAAATGTGCGCCAATCGCGTACCTTCTTCTGCTGTAAGATTTATTTCATGAATGGTTTTTTGTTGCAGATAATTTAATCCATCTAAGTCATTGTTATCAAATGGGATAGGCAGATGACAGTCCGCTTTTTCAACAGATAAAACGGTTTCAAACATATTGCGCTCCCCTTCTTGAATATACTGTCCTAACGAATGTAAGTCGGTGGAGAAAATAGCGCCTGCCGGAAAAATGCCTTTGCCTTCTTTGCCGTCGCTTTCACCGAAAAGTTGTTTAAACCACTCAATAAAGAAGAATAGCTGCGGCTCGTATGCCACCACTAATTCCAATTTCTTTCCTTCTCTATACAAAAGATACCTTAGTAGCGCATATTGCATAGCAATATTTTTATCGAAAGCTTGATGTTGTATGAGATTGTCTCTCATTTTTTTTGCACCGTTTACTAATTTTTCGATATTGAATCCGGCGCAGGCAATGGGCAACAAACCCACCGGGGTAAGCACAGAATAACGTCCACCCACATCATCGGGAATTATGAAGGTTTGATAATTTTCTTCTGTGGCTAACTTTTTGAGCGCGCCTTTTTTCTCATCAGTAATCGCTACGATACGTTTTTGCGCAGATGTTTTGCCATATTTTTTTTCGCAATGTTCTTTTAAGATGCGAAATGCGATAGCCGGCTCGGTTGTTGTTCCCGATTTGGAAATTACAATTACAGCATAATCCTTAATATCAAGTACATCCATTAATGCCTTATGGTAATCTTCGCCCATGCTGTTTCCTGCAAAGAGGATTAACGGCGTTTTTTCATGGGGGAGCAAAGCTTTAAACGGATGTTGTAATGCTTCTATCACGGCACGCGCACCCAAATAAGAACCACCAATGCCCACTACAACAATCACTTCCGATTGCGCCGCAAGCTCTTTGGCAGTGTGGTTTAGTTCCGCGAATAACGAAGGCGTAATTTCCTCAGGCAGATCGATCCATCCTAAAAAATCGTTCCCCTTTCCTGTTTTTGAAATAAGTTCTTGATACGCTTTTTCAACATCCGATGTCGTTGTTACTAAGGGTAAAAAAGCTTGTGCATCTTGCGTGTGTAATTTTGTAGTAATCATAATGTAACTTTATGTTTCCAATTCGTATTTTTTAATTATTCACTTGCTTCGATCTCTTGTGTCTGCTCTGTTGCTTCCTCTCTCGCTCTAAATAAAGATTTGAGTTCAGCCTCTTTCACCTTAGGTCTCGTTGGGAAATTAACCAATAAACCGAATGTGCCGTTTGCTCTTGCTGCATTAAGTACATTTATAGCAGCCAATACATTATCGGTTCCGGCATATAGATGCACAGGTCCTATTCTAAATCCTACTCCAATTCCCACGTTTGCAAAACTTTTCTTCATCACGGAATAGCTTACCACTACATCAATTGCGTTAAAAAAAGTTCCGTTATAAGCTACCGTAAGCTGTGGAAGGAAGTATTTCCCAATGATATAACCTTTGCATTGAAGAATAAATCGATTAGAAGGCGTGAGATCGAAATAACCATCCACCATAACTTTTGAGGTAAGCATAGTGGTATAGGCGCCAAGACTATTTAAATCCAAAGTATTATTAGCAATATTGAAAATGGTGTCTAAAGTAAAATCAATTCCATTTTGAATAAAATTTGTAATTTGATCTGCAGTAAACCCCTGAAATTCAAATCTATTTGCATGAGGATTAGAGGCAATCTCCAATGTTGATCCTGCCCATCTGATAAAACCGAGGTCGGTAACGGATGCAGAAACTCTAATTTGTTGGTTTACTCTATAAACGGCGCCTAAATCAATAGCAAAACCCATATTTTTTGAAAAAACGTTTCCTACATTATTCCCCATGTCGAACATATATTCCGTGTTCAGAGCAATATTTCCGGTAACAGCATCTCTTTTGTAAAATGGCATTATCGAAGCCACCTTCATATTGATATTATGAATTCCACTAATGGTATAATCATTCGGGTTAGTATTAACTTTCACCCTAAATTCATCAGTGTTAACATTTATTAGTCCAAATAAAATTTTAGGGCGTGCGCCTACATACAGCCGGTCAAAAATTTCCCCTTGAAATCCAATACTCATTTCCTGATAGATATTCAAATTCGGCTCTATTTCGAACTCTGCATTTGAGTGAGTTAAATTGCCTTCAAGCAAAAACCCAAACAAGTCTCTAGGATATCTGAAATGCTGCTCTACTCTTAGCCGGTAACTGAAAGAGAAAAAATAGTCTTTTACACGGAATCCAAAACCAAGCAGTTCCATATTTAACTCTGTATTAAACCAATTGTTTTTAGCCAAGGAGTTTATAAATTTAGTAGTAGTCATTTTACTTCGCGATTCAAAAAGATTTTTATAATGAAGTCCCGAATTGTATAGAGAAAAGTTGATATTTGAAATTGCCGGAATTCCCACATATCCATTGTAAGGAACAAAATAAGCGGGATTATTAAAGTTGGAATAGGGATTTAAACGCATAAAATCGGTAATCCCAACAGATTGCGAGTATGTATTTAATACAAAAAACAAGCCGATTAAAAAGAGAAATATACATTTTTTCATAGACATTACAGTTTGAAAATTTAGTTTGCTACTTTAATGTGTGCGCCCAATCTTGCTTGAAGACTGTTTTCTCGATTAAAACATTTATGTTGGCTGTTTGTATTTAATGATAAGTGCAAAATGATCTTGTCGGCTTGCTGTAATCTTCTTATCCTGGCATCGGTGATATGAACATATTGAGGAGCTGTTTGAACGGGGTCGCCGGTGTAAGAACCGTTAATTTTCATCGGCGCCGGCAGCAATGAATCTACTACCGTTTGTGTTTTAGAATTATAGAGCCAAATTTGAACATTAAAGTTACTCGGAATAGAGCTACTAAATGCTGTTCTCATTGTTACCACATCTAAAAATGATAAATTACTAAGTCCGGGAAGATTGAATGCTAAAGTATCGTTAAATGTTGCTTCTTCAATGGTTAGGTCAAAAGGAACGTAAAAACTCATACCGGTTGCTACCACAGAATTATCACGTACAAAGATTCTGCCTGCCGGTAGAATGGCGATACATTCAAAATCAATTGAGTTATACGCTGAGTTTAAAAGGATTTCCGTTTTTATATGTTCCGTAATGTCAACAGTACCGATGTGATTTTCGGGAATGGTAATCGTTTTATTATCTTCTTTTAAAACAGATGTCGTATATGCGCCTCCTTTTAAATAAGCTTTGGTAATCATAATCTTTGCAGTAGTTCCAAATGTATTGGTAACATCAAGCGACAGTCTGGGATTATGAATTATTGCATTCAAACTTATGTTTTGAGGGAAGATAGAAAACTCAGTAGCTGCATCAAAGGGATGGGTAAGTTCTTTTAAGGTTTCTACTTCAGCATCTAAAAACTTGATATTAAGAAGGTCGATTTGTGAATTAATGATCAAGTTCTCCATATCCGGACTGTCTGCAGTGAGTATAACTGTAATTGTAAAATTCACACGGCTGTCAGGTGTTATTATTTTTAATCCGGCAGCTGAGCGTTTTCCTGTGGAATTGCTTTTTGAAAGATATAAAACAAAAGGAGTACCATCTGCATTAAATATTTCATCAGATTCAACACGTATATCATAATTAATATCCGAAGGCAAAGAAACCGAAGCCGGAAACTGAAACCAAAACTCTCCCGATTTTATTGTGGCTCTATGAACCCTCATATCCTCAGTAGAGAGATCAACGCCTGTGTAGTGTGGGTTTGCTTCTAAAAAATCAAAAACATCAAGCTGTGTTTTTTCCGGTAAGTTGTTGTAGGTTTCCGCATTCAGATACTCTCTTGGAGGTACGGCGTATTCAAAATAATAATCCCCGTTGGGCTCATATTTAATAAATCCCAGATTTCCAAACTCATTTAAAATCTTTTCAATACTATATTCTGCATTGATTAATGGAATTCCCCAGTTCATATCGCCGTCAACTTCCAGATATTCCCAGTCAATATCCAACATGTTGTTATATTTGGAGCAAGAAAACATCAAAGAAACAGATAAGGCAAAAAAAGATAGTACGCGCAGCTTTTTTTTCATAATACTCTTTTTAAGTAATATATATATCGTTATTGTTTAATAACCTTCTTGTTAACAATACCTTTATCAGTATAAATTCGCATAAAATAAACTCCGCTACTAAGGTTGCTTAGATGGATAAGGTTTTGTTGCGGCATAATATTTTGTACAGATTGCATTAACCTGCCGGAGAGATCGTGAATCTCTATTTTTTGAATGGTAATGTCGTTATAATTATGCACTCTGATGATGTCATTTGCAGGATTTGGCAACACATCAATATTGTAATTGTTATGAATGTTATTTTGTATGATGCTGAGTGGTGGAAGATTAATGCCTGAGTAATAGGCAAGTAGAACAAAATTCATTCTTGCAATTTCCCGGCAATATTCAAAATTCAAATGATCTATTACGTCATTAACAGTATGATAATACGGATTTCTATGCTTTTCAATAGCAAAAGTAGCTCGAAAATTATTTTGGAAATACGCCCAGCTGTCGCTATTTTTCCTTGTTTCATTTTCTTCAACGGATGGTATGAATGGGGTTACGGTAGTATAATTAATTAATGTCTGTCTTGCTTTTTCTGTAACGTCTAATGAATTATCATACCAATGCAGCACAGCCTCCCAAGATACAGCTGTTTCCGGTTGGTATCCTACCATATCGTTATTTATCATCACGATAATTTTTTCATTTGCAGCGCGACGTTTATTTGCATCATAGTACGCGCCATACAGTCCTAATTCTTCCGCATCATAAGCCATAAAATCAATATTATGGCGTGGTTTTAAATTATTTTCGTGGATAATACGCGCCATTTCAATCATTACGGCGCAACCGGTGGCGTTATCATCAGCTCCCGGCGATGTTGCGCTAAGCACCTGAGGAGCGTCGAGCGCAACGGCATCTAAGTGTGCGCCAATAATCACGGTAGAATCGGTTGTTCCCGTACCTTTCAATGTTCCCAACACATTGTACATATATTGGTCATACTCTATCGTCCAAATGCTAACCTTTACATGAAAAGAGTCAATCCGGGCGTCCTCAATACCATACGCTTTCAAACGATCTACCAAATATTGAGCAACTTGCCTATTTTGTCCAACCGTTTGAATACACAATCTTGATTCAAAGTCTTGCAAGTCCTGCACGGTACGTCTTAAACTGTCTTTGTTAATCAAATCCAATACCTCGTTCAAGGTAGGAAGAGACGTTTGCGCAGAAATAGTAGCAATTTTCAGTAAAATTACTGATAAAGCCAAGAATAGTTTCTTCATTTATTTCAAGTTAAGTATTTTAGGTATACGCTTTTACGTTTTCACAGAATTATCATGCAAACGTAAATTATTTTTTTAAATAATCAATATGCTTTTGGGTATAAAAAAAATATATTTTTGCCGTCTTATTTATGGCGATCATAGCTCAGGTGGTTAGAGTGCCGGATTGTGGTTCCGAAGGTCGTGGGTTCGAGTCCCATTGGTCGCCCAAAACGCTGAAAAGCGGTAAAAGTCAATAATTTGCGTTTGCAAATTATTGACTTTTGTGTTTAAATCGAGACAGAAGTGAAAAGGGAATAGATTGAAGCGGAATATAAAAAGTAAAATCACGTAGATTGTGTCTACGTGATTTTACTTAAGATTAGGTTACTTTATAATAGAAACTTTTGATGTCATCATTCGGTTCTCTTGCGAGATTAAGCGTACATAATAGATAGCATCAGCTACTTGGAGTGTGATAGCCATATTAGTATCGGTAATGACGTTTTGGTAAATTTTGCGTCCCATCATATCGTAAATTTCTACCGACTTGAGTGCTACGTTATCTTCATTTTTAATGTAAACAGTGTTTTGGTAACTGTAAACCTTGACGCTAGTAAATTCATTTTCATCAATACCTACACCAGCAATGATAGTTTTTATGCCATCGTCCATTATTTCAAATATGATATTGATGGTATCATTTTCGCTGAGATCTAAAGGTATGGTATTTAGCATTGTTAAGCCGGGTATATCCACTATAGCCATGTATCTGCCTGCGGTAAGTTTGCCGAATGCAAAATAACCGTCTTTATCGCTACGCGTAGTTCTTATGGTATTCCACACATTGTTTTGGAAAGCAAGTAAATAAACATCCACATCTTCTACCGGTGATTTTTCTGATTTCCTATTTTCCTCCACTACAAATCCGGTAATGCTTGAAGTGCCCTCCGGTATTTCAATTCCATGAAGCATGGAGATGTCAATATTAGGAATAGAGGTATTAGTCATGTTGATAATTGTTGCATCTTTCCACATTTCGGTATTGCCGTAATAGGTGGGTAACGCCTCATCCAAGTTGCTGGGAGTAGCCTTAATTATGTAATTACCCGGTTGAACATCTATAAACTGATAAGTTCCATTGCCTTCCATCTGCATTTCTTCCACTAATATGTATTGCGATTGGCTTTGTACCTTGTACAGTGTAACTGTTCCCGCAATCGGATTTCCATCGAAAGTAACTTTTCCGTTTATATCGCAAGTAGGTATAGGTTCGGTAGAGAACGTGGCAACCGTACTCCATGGCGAAGCCAAATGTGTTGCTGTTTCGGCATATCGTTGGTTAAAACTGTAGGATGTGTTCGGCGTTAAGCCACTGAACAGAGTTGATGATTGAGGTGTGCCGCCATCTCTGCGGTATTCGCAACCGGTAACGGTATTCAGCGTAATACTGGTGGATGTATTGTTCGCCATGGTGGGGGCAGTAGGTGCGGTTTGTGTGGCTTTTGTTACGGTGGACGTGTTAGACGATGTAGC
>Ga0209737_10000594_pt1 | contig 29018 bp, 24 predicted proteins | sample TergutCu122P3_FD_187284 | JGI IMG/M metagenome (GOLD analysis project Ga0209737, IMG submission 187284) | Cubitermes ugandensis P3 segment gut microbial communities from Kakamega Forest, Kenya - Cu122 P3 (SPAdes) (version 2) | ecosystem: Host-associated > Arthropoda: Insects > Digestive system... | reverse complement strand
GGCGGAAGGCGGCGCGCAAAGCGTCGTCCATCCTCGGCAGCAGGGCCTTGGCCTTCTTGGCGGCCTTGGTGGCAGCCTCGCGCTCGTGCTTGAGCTCGTCCTTGACTTGGCTCAGCTTGTCATCGTGCACAGCCACACGGAGCCCAAGCAGGCTGTCGTACAGACAGTTGATAACTGGGATGTACACGTCGACCCTCTCGGCAACATACTTGGACTGTATGCAGATCTGAACCATTCCATTGGCCCATTCGATCCATTCGTCAGCCTGTCTCTTCACCTTGGTGGACGCGAGACTAAGGTCACCCTTCAGGGAGTTGATCTCCAGCTGGAGTATAATGGCAACCTGCCCGTGGGTTTCCATGGGAGCATTGCCCAGCCAAGGCTTGAGCTCCGGTTTGGCCTTGGTGTTGTTGACGGCGTTGGGGGTGCCCTGAAACTCTTCGGAAACTTCCTCCTTCCGTTGGAGCCACTTTCCCTGCACTCTACCCTGCTGGGCGCCCTGCTGCTGGACGACATGTGCCAGCTCATGTCCCAGGAGGCTCCGGCCTGCCGGGGTGTGGGCGGAGTACTGGTTGGCCCCAAAAGCAATGTCATTTCCCAGCGTAAAGGCTTTGGCATTCAGCGACTTGGCCATCTGGGCGGCGGAGGCATCCGTGTGGAGGCGTACCTGGCCAAAGTCCGCGCCGAAGCGGGGCTCGAAGAAGGCAAGGCTTTGGGCATCCAAGGGGGAGCCGCCGCTAAGGGAGCTTAAGCTGGACTCCAGCTGGGGCGAAGCCTGGGTGGTTTTTTCTCCTCCAAACCCTCTCCCGCTCACAGGAGGGGAGAGAAGAGGCTCCGGCATACGCATAACGCGCTCTGCAGCGGCATCCGCCTCGCGCTCCAAGGGACAGTTGACTGCCCCTACTTCTAGGCGTGGCTGGACCCCCGCCCTCAACAACGCACTACGTAGCTGTGTTTGGTTTGCCAGCGCATGGGGCACCGGCGTGGCGTGGGTGCAGGGCGGTGCAGGTTTTTTTGCTTCAACGTGTGTTTTCATTGCTGGATTCCTCTGAGGTTTGCCCAGCACGTGTACAACAAATGCAGCGCCCAACCCCGTGTTGATAGAAAGCGCCCACACCCCTTCTCTGCATGGCTTGTGGTCGCCGAAATGGCCCATTTCGTCTTGTTGCCTTTGAGTGCGTCGCACCATTTTGCAAACACACACAGCTAAGGCAGTGTCTTATTTCGAACATGCCTTAGCGTTTATAATCGACACATTGTTCAAAAGACAAACAAAAAGGCAAATGGAAAACGAGGTTACAGGTTGTCTTTGGGTGTCAAATGCCCTGCGTCGCCTCAGCCCAAAGACATTCGCAACACGAGGTTTTGCTCGTCACCCGGCATATAGGCAACTTCAACCACGTTGCCAGGCTGCAATTTTGGCAAAAGCTGTGGTGGAACAAACTTGGTGATGGATGCTTCAAATACGCCGCCCTCGGGCTTTGTCACCTTCATCTGCAAACGAAGCTCCGCATGGCCTTCCAGAATTTTGCCCGTCGGCACCATGGAGAGGACAACCCCCTGGGCCCGTATACCTTTTTCTGCAACCTCTATGCCCTCCTCTGTTGCCAGTCCCTGCTTTATTCGCAACTGGTTAAAGGCCTTTTGCAACACAGCTGGCTCAGCTTCCAAGTCAATAACCATGGATTGTGGGTCCGCCGCCTCATAGCGTACGGGAATGGGGGCGCCCGGTTGAAATTGCGCCAACGCCGTCAAAGGGAGGGTGGCGTTGGCTACCGACGTTATTTTTCTGCCATCCGCTGTCTCAAAAGAAACCTGAATGGCACACTCCGGCTGCCTGTTGATATAGGTTCCGGTTTGCTGGACAGAAATAATTTTCCCTATTGTGGTGCGGCCGTCTTTCATTTGGCGCGGGAAAAACAGAGACATGAGCGTCTTCATGTGAGGCTTTATCGCAAAAATGACAGAAACCACCGCCAGCACAATGACGCCCAACGTCATCAGCAATGTTTTTGTGTCTCTGATTGTCAACAGCACGGCAGCTATGGCAACCAATACCCCGACGACGGCCACCGCTATCCCTAGGAAGAATCCCCTTCTCGCCTGAATCAATGGCAATCTCATGTGTGGCCTTTCAATGCTTGTAGAGAAATGAACGAAACTTTCTTGCATTCGCATAGAATAGACTACCTGCTTTTGTCAAATGGAAAGAGCGAAAGAAACCACATTCACCTTGTTTTGTGCCAAGGCGCAGAAAACCGGGGCGAGCATGGCCAAAGAAGAACCCAAAGAAGAACAGAGTGTTTTGTTATGGGTGTCGCACTTCGTCCAACCCAATGGGGTGGGAGTCGGCAACATGCTTCACGGAAATACACCCTGAAGGCTGAACATGGCCCCACCGTTCGTGGGCCTAAAACCTACGCTGAGGGTGGGTTTATAATAGCTCTCAGGTGAAATGAAAAACAAAACTGTGCCCGCAATGGCTGCCGCAGCGGCCACGCTAAAAGCACTGATGGAAACGGTTTGTTGGGTGGAAATACACTGTCTCAACTTCTTCCCAGCGGTCATGTCTCTGTCGTGACTTACAACGCTACGGTCCTTAGAAGAATATTCACTAGAAAAGTTAATGTCATATTTTTGGCGGTTTTTGCCCGCCAGCAGCGCAAAAACAGTCCCCGTCACCACAGCGGCGCCTGCAACGCCCCACAGGGCATAGGCGCTTTTGCGTGTGGGTGTCATTCCCTGGCTCAGCAGCTCCTTCAATTGGCTCTCACTCAGAATGCCGTAGCCGGGAATGCTATAATGCCCTTCGGGCACGACTTTTATTTCCGTCACCGTCTCTATCCTCGGCGGAACCAAGCTGACACCACGCGGCTGAGGCGGCAGGTCCTCCAGCATCAGCTCCTTAAACAACCGCTCATAGGCGGCCACGGCGTTGGCCGCTACGCTGGTTTTGCTGACGCGATTTTGTGTCACACTCACACGCCTCATCTCCTGGCCATCGACTCTGAGGACACGCGCATTGAGGATAAAGGAGACCTCTACCTCATTCTCGTCTCGCACCCCCATCATCTGCACCGACAAAATGTAGTAGGTCTCCGTGGCATAGCCCAAGTCTCGAAGACACTTATCATTATTTCTGCAACTTCCTTCCGCGCGCTGCGCCAGAAACTCCGCCACCTCAGGTTCCGGCGTCATGTGAATGTTTTGCTTGGCGACTTCTTGCATAAACAGGTTATTCCAGCGCACTGCCCGGCCGTTCCCCTTCTCCAGCTCCTCCTGATTCACCATGAGAGGGTGTACAGAAATGCGCGGCTGCGCCCAGGCGGCTGCGCCTACCATCCACAAGGCTCCTGCCAAAAACCCCCCAAATGCTTTGTTGAAAATGGGTTGCACACGCTTCTCCTTTTGCTGGGTTTCCATGAAGGCTCGCAAAGGCCCGAGGTTGCTTTCATGTATTCCTGGGTTGCTGTGTATGTATAGGGTTTTTTCCCCAGAGGAAGGCTTGTTACCGAAGGTGTCCAACAAGGCGGCGAGGGCGGCGGCGCCCCCAACTCAAAACTCATTTCTCCTGCAGCTTCTGCCTCGCCATTCCTGTACAACCCGGTCTCCATGAAAAACAAAACGCTTCTGCTTTGGTTTTCCTTCGCCTTCTTCTGGGCCCTCTTTGGCTTTGCCACCTTCGGCTCCTTCAGGGGGGCTTTGGCTTCCCCTCCGGGAAATACACCGGATAAGCCTTTGAGGATTGTTGACTTCAGCCCCTCCCGGGCTGCCAGCGGCGCCACCTTGACAATAAGGGGAGAAGGCTTTGGCGCACTTCCTTCTCAAAACAAAGTCAGACTCAATGGCATTCCCGCCGGAATTGTTTTTTCCACGCCCAAGGAGCTCCACGTCGAAGTGCCCAAAGGCCCTCCGTGTACAGGCCTGGTAGAGGTGAGCGTGGGTGACAAAACCGCCCTCTCCGACAAGCCCTTTGTCTGTGTGCCGACGACGGCAACCGTCACCACCTTCGTCGGCGGCAACTACGGCATCGCGGATGGCCCAGGGGAGGAGGCGCGCTTTTCTTTTCCAGCAGGCCTGGCCATCGACGCGGCGGGAAACCTCTATGTAGCGGATTGGGGCAACCACCGCATCCGCAAAATAACGCCACAGGGGGAGGTCAGCACCCTCGCCGGAAGCGGAGAAACAGGAGCCAACGGAGGAGGCTTCGTCGACGGCCCCCCGGACGTCGCCCAATTCAAAGAGCCAGGCAGCCTCGCCCTGGATGCCACGGGCAAACTCTATGTCCTAGAGGCGCTCAACATCCGCGTGGTTTCGCCCAAGGGCGTTGTCAGCACCCTACGCTTCAACGAAAACATTGCCGCAGGTTATAGCAGCCACCCCCTAGAAGGTTATAGCGGCATCCTCATAGACAAAGGCGGCAACCTCTATGTGCCAGAAAAACACCGCATCCTCAAAATAACGCCCCAGGGAAAGCCAAGCACCTTTGCCGGAGACAGCACCTCCGGCTTTGCCGACGGCCCCGGAGGCAAGGCGAAGTTTAACTCCCCCAGAGGCCTGGCCATGGATGCTGTGGGCAACCTCTATGTGGCCGATAGCGGCAACCACCGCATCCGCAAAATAACGCCAAGCGGAAATGTCAGCACTTTTGCCGGCGGCGAGAGCGGCCATGCCGACGGAATGGGAACTGCTGCGCAATTCCAACGGCTTTCGGGCATTGCCATCGACGCGAAGGGCAACCTCTATGTAACGGATAGCAGCTATATAAGGAAAATCAGCCCCCAGGGGAAGGTGAGCACCCTGGCCGGAAGCGAAGAGCGTGGTGATACCGACGGCCCGGGGCCGGTGGCGAGGTTTCTTCTTCTGGCGGACATAGCGGTAGACGCGAAGGGGACAACCCTCTATGTAACAGACCAACCCAAGAACCGAATCCGCAAAATTGTCATAGAGCCCGAAGCAGAAGGACGCAAGCCCGCCTCTGCCTTGAGCATTTTGGACTTCAGCCCCTCCAGGGCCGTCCACGGTGCCATTGTCAGCATACGCGGCCAGGGCTTTAGCGCCGAGCTTCAAAAAAACAAAGTCACGCTGAACGGCATTCCCGCAAAGCTTCTGTCTGCCACGCCGCAGGAGCTCAAAGTCGAAGTGCCCAAAAACAAACTCAGCACAGGCCCCGTACGCGTCAGCGTCGGCGGCAAAACCGCTGCCTCCGCCAAACCCTTCCGCTATGTACCGAGAATTTCCGTCAGCACCTTCGCAAAACTCGGCAAAGCCGATTACCCCTGGGAGGAGGATGAAATGGCGGTGGACGCGCAAGGAAACCTCTATGTAACGGATAGGCAGGATAACCGCATCCTCAAAATTTCGCCGGAAGGAAAAGTCAGCACTTTTGCCGGAGACAACCTGATTGGCCATGCCGACGGCCCCGGAAATGTTGCGCGGTTTTGGAATCCTACAGGCATTGCCTTAAGTCCGCAGGGCATTGTCTATGTGTCAGAGCCCAGCAATCACCGCATCCGCAAAATAACACCAGAAGGGGAAGTCAGCACTTTCGCCGGCCCAAAGCGCGGCTCTGAGAGCGGCGGGAGCACAGCAGCGTTGAACCGGCCTCACGGCCTTGCCGTCGACGCCAAGGGCAACCTCTATGTGGCAGACACAGACAACCACCGCATCTGCACAATATCGCCCCAGGGAGAAGTCAGCGTCTTTGCCGGCGGCAGCAAAGGAGGGCTTGACGGCACAGGGAGTGCGGCACAGTTTTCTACGCCTTCCCTCATGACAATGGACGCCAAAGGCAACCTCTATGTGGCAGACTTCGGGCAAATCCGCAAAATAACGCCGGAAGGCAAAGTCAGCAGCCTAAGCAACTTCAGCTTCTATAACCCTGCCGACGGCAGCCGGAGGGAGGCATGGCTGGAGGAGGTTTCCGGAATGGCAGCAGACGAGGAAGGCAACCTCTATATCAGCCAGGCCGAGAAGAAGCAGATTTTAAAGCTCTCTCACGAGAGGGAGTTAAGCCTCCTCCTGAAGGAAACCTCCGGCGGCCCAAGGGCCCTGGCCATGGACAAGGAGGGCAACCTCTACGCCATGGACAGCATTTCGCGCCACATTCTCAAAATAACCCTGGAGTAGGGGGCGTCCCTAAATGAGGATTTTTGGCCTCAGGTGGACGAAGGCGAGGATTTCGCGAGGGGAGTGCACTGAAGGTGCATGACCTGAGCGAAACCGCAGGCTTCGTTCAGCTGAGGGCAAAAAGACCATTTAGGGACACCCCCTAGCCCGGAAGCGGCAGCCTCAACGCGGATATTGAGTCAAATCCGGCAGCTTATCCAAGGTAACCACGGCGGGGTGGTTATACACCCAGGTTTTGTGGGCCTGGGTATTGTGAAACTCCCCGCTCCAGAAATTGGCTGAAGGGGCCGTGCCGTCGAGGTTGCTGTCGTTCCACGTCATAAACCAAAGCCACAGGGCATTGTCCTCCAGGCACTGCTGTGGATCTGGCATGGCGCCGTTTTCAGTCAGCGCCAGCATGCGGTTTTTCCCGGGCACCATTTCCAGGGCCTTCCGGAATGGCTCTTCAAAGGAGCTATAACCCTCTACCGGTTGGGTGCGTGTGTAGGGGGAATAGTAGTCATACCCCGCAATGTCCACCGTGGAGGGCTCGGGGAAATAGCTGGCCTGCTCCCCATTCCACACCCAAATGAGGTTGTCTAAGCCTTTGGTGTTGGTAAAATAATCATACATCAGCTCCCAGAGGGCTTTGTAGGCCTCTGGACCGCTGGCTCCCCACCAAAACCAGGCGTCTGAGCCGTCTGCATAATTCCCCCCCGCCTCGTGGAGGGGGCGCCACAATACGGGAATGTCCCTTTCTTTGAGTTGCTGCAAAAGCGCGGCTACCTTTTCTAAGTCCTCCATTATTTCAGCATAATAGGGGCTCTGCTTGTCCCAGCTGCCGTTTTCCCAGGGAATGTGGAAAGGGTTTTGGAAAGAGCGCCTTTCTGTCTCATCCCACAACCATACCCTGAAGCTCTCCTGGTTGGGCTCCTCCTTATGGGGGCCCGCCCTCCAGTGCCAGCAGAAAGTCACAATCCCTCGCACCTCCGGCTTCTCCGGCAACAGCTGTATGCCGTTGTTCTTCCCCTCCCACCATTCTATCGCTTCGTCTATTTGCTGTTGGCCATAGCCGTACATATTGAAGTCAAAGGGCAGTTGCATGAAGTCAAAACCCTTTATGGCCGGGTATTTTCCCGTGTCCGCAAAAACCCGCGCAACCATGTCAAAAGACGCGTTGCTGGCCCAGGCCACATCCATCTGCCCGGAAAGCATTTGCCTGCCGTATATGTCTTCCAGGTAATAAAGCAGCCGTCCTGCATTGGGCGAAAACTTCTCATGAGGTTTTGGCTTTTCACCCCTTGGGCGGCTTCTTTTGCCTTCGCTGGGGTTTCTTCTTGTGCCCCCGGGGGGGGCCACCTCTTCCGGAGCCGGAGGGGGAGAAGTAGGCTCTTTCTCACACCCCATCCATGCCATGCCCCACATGCCCAAGGCCAACAAAAACGCCACCCGCCTTATGTGTTTTTTCCCCATCGTCTGTTTTTTCCCCATCGTCTGTTTTTTCCCCATCGTCTTTTCCTCCGCTGTCCTTGAAAAAACCAACCCACATTGGGGTTGGAAGTACTCTCTCACTTCTTTCATGCTTTTAAAATCCATTTCTGGGCCTTGTCTTGAGTGTAACCACAAGAGCTCAGGTACACCTACTCAGGCTTTGGCGTCAAAAACACTTGCATACAACTGGCATTGGCGGCTAACGCTGTGTGCGCTTTGTCTTCGCAGAGCCTCCCTATGAACAAGTCCTCTTTAAACAGCAGTTTGCTCCTGGTCATTTTTGTCGTCTCCGGCTTTGCGGGCCTCATTTATCAATCCATCTGGGCGCAATACCTCGGGCTTATTCTCGGGCATTCGGCTTATGCCCAAGTCCTCGTGCTGGCACTCTTTATGGGCGGCATGGCCCTGGGCGCCTGGCTCATCAGCCTCAAAAGCGAGTTTCTGAAAAAACCGCTCCTGCTGTATGCCCTCATTGAGCTGGTTATTGGGCTTTTGGGCATTGTCTTCCACGGCTATTATACAACCATCAGCACCTGGGCTTACGCCTCCTTCTTCCCTGTTTTGTCTTCTGGCCTCCCCCTGGAGTTGGGACGCTGGGGCCTGGCGGGCCTGCTTATCCTCCCTCAATGCATTCTGCTGGGGGCGACTTTTCCGCTGATGAGTGCCGGCTATATACGCTGGCGTCCACAGGCCAGCGGGAGGGCGCTGGCGGGGCTCTATTTCAGCAACAGCCTGGGGGCGGCGGCAGGGGCTTTGGCTTCCACCTACCTGTTTTTGCCGCAGTGGGGGCTGCCGGGGACGGTGCTGGCAGCGGGGATTATCAACCTGTGGGTGGCCGCCATTGTATGGCCTTTGGCCAGGCTTGAGCAGCCAGCTCCCCCCAGGCCCCCGGAAAACGGGGGGGAAACGCCCCAGGAGGCCACAGGGGCCTCCTTCATCCTCTGGGCGGCGGCCATTACGGGGGCCACCTCCTTCGTCTACGAAATTGTATGGGTGAGAATGTTGTCCATGACTTTGGGCAGCACCCTGCACTCCTTTGAGTTAATGCTGGCGGCCTTTATTTCCGGCATCGCCTTCGGAGGGTGGTGGCTTCGAGGGAGGGCCGACAGGCTGAAGTCCGCGCAGAAGGCGGTCGGCTGGGCGCAAATGGCCAAGGGGTGTGCGGCGCTTGCCACCCTCTTCCTCTATAATGACTCTTTTTATTGGGTAGGCTGGCTCCTCCAGGCCTTAAACCAGGAAGCCGAGCCGGCTTATTTCCTCTATAATGTGGCCAGCGCCCTCATTTCCATGGTTATTATGTTTCCGGCCGCCTTCTTCGCCGGGATGACTTTGCCCCTCTTCACCCTCACCTTGCTGCGCAAAAACCTGGGCGAAAAAGCCATAGGCCGCGTGTATGCCGTTAACACCCTGGGGTCCATTGTCGGCGTTGTCGTGGCCATTTATTGGCTGATTCCCCTTTTGGGGCTGCGGCTTGCCCTGTGGAGCGCTGCCGCGGTGGACGTCGCTTTGGGCATGGCTTTGCTTACAGTGCTGTGGCGCGGGCGGCGCTCCAATACCCCCAAGTTTGTCCTGGCCTCGGTAGGCTGCAGCTTGGTGCTTTTGCTGAGTGTTGTTTGGAGCAAATTCGACACAGGCCTTATGAATTCCGGCGTCTACAGGCACGGAAGCATCAACATGGAGGACCGTGAAGTCCTCTTCCACCAAGATGGGCGTACCGCTTCCATAGGCGTTCTCAAAACCGGAGACTCCTTGAGCATTATTACAAACGGCAAGCCCGACGCCTCCATCGGCATGGCAGAGGACATAACGGTGGATGAGATGACGATGATCTCCGCGGCGGTGTTGCCGATGCTCTACAAACCGGAGGCGAAGACGGTGGGGATTATCGGCTTCGGCTCCGGAATGAGCACACATTATGTGCTGGGGAACCCGGAGGTGAGGGAGGTGGACACCGTAGAAATAGAGCCGGCCATGGTGAGGGCGGCCCGGTATTTCGGCGACAAGGTGGAGCGCGCCTATGAGGACAAGCGCTCCCGCATTGTCATTGACGATGCCAAGTCCTACTTCAGCACCAACCGCAAGAAATATGACATTATTATGTCCGAGCCCTCCAACCCCTGGGTGAGTGGGGTGGCCGCCCTCTTCTCCAAGGAATTTTACCAATTTGTCCCCAAGCACCTAAGCCCGGAGGGCATTTTTGTACAGTGGATTCAACTCTATGAGATTACACCGGAATTGGTCGCCTCCGTCGCCAAGGCCCTGCTTCCTTATTTTGCGGACATCCACCTCTTCCAGGGCGACCAGTCCGACTTAATTATGGTGGCAAGCCCCCAGCGCCCGCTTCCCAAAGTGGGGACTTTGGCCTTTCCCCTCCAATGGCCAGAGGCTTTCCGGGAGGAGATGGCCCACCGCGGCTTTGCGGAAGACGCGGACATTTCAACCCTTTATATGGGAAACAGGGAGGTGCTTTCGGCTTTTGTCGCCCTCTACCCCCAGGTGCCGGCAAACTCGGACTATTTCCCCCTTTTGCAGCTGGAGGCGCCCAAGGCGCGCTTTAGGGGCCTGGGGACGGGCTTTTTCACGGAGTTAAAAAACGCACCCTGGCCCCTCCTGGAGGTGCTGACGGGGGTGGAGCCCCCCCCCCTGGGGTATGAGGGCTCCCCCCACAAGCTGTACGCGGAGTATTTGACGAGCCGAACCAAGGCCAAGGAGTTGCGAAGGCGCATGCTGCCTGGGCCCGAAGCCGACAGAGGCGGCTCAAGCTTGGAGTTTTTGGAGACTTTGTCGCTAGAGCACCTCAAAACCCTGGGGAGGAGCTGCCATTTCGAGGAAAGCGGAAACCGGGGCCTGAGTATGCTCACGCAGGTGGCGCAAGCAACCATTCCCTTCCTGAAGCCGGAAGACTTGGTGGGGCTATGGGTAGAGCCCGCCTGGCTTTCCTGCAAGCCGCAAGGGGCGGCCACCCAAGCGTTTTTGGCTTTTTTGAGTGCCTCCTCCCAGAGGGAGCATTCCAAGGCCCTGGTGTATGGGGAGGATTTTTTGAAGAGCCGGGCTCTTTTCGAGGAGAGCGAAGTGGTAGGCTACATCCTCGGGGGCACCCAGCTTGCCGCCTACGCCCAGGGAGAGGTGGCCAAAGTCGCCGAATTGGAAAGAGAATACGGCGAATATGCAAACTTAAACCATGCGAGGCTGTTGTTGGTACAAGCCGCGAGGGAGAGGGCCAGGAAGGGCGAATAAGTGGGTGCCCCCGGCTTCCTTGTCCAGCCGGGGGGGGAAGACTCATTGTCTCCTAGCCATGCGCGTTTTTGCGCATTACCCGGAAGGCCGCCGCCACCCCAAGCCCCAAAACCCAGAAGGGGGCGCCGGTGGTATTGCAGCCGCCGCTTTTGTTTTTCTTCGGGGGATTGGGCTTTTGAGGGGGGGTGCTTCCGCCGCCGCCCCCTCCTCCCCCTCCTCCACCTCCACCGTTGCCGCCTCCGCCGCCACTGACTCCGCTTCCTTCGCCGCCCAAACCAATGGCTTCGCCGTCGTTGCCGTTGGCGCCTGCGCCACCTGTTGCTGTTACGTTGCCGGGGTTGGCAATGACAATATCGTCTGCCTCGCCGACAAAGCCGGAAATGCCTTCATCGTTGACGCCTGCGCCGCCGGAGCCTATGCCTGCGCCGCCGCCGTTGTATTCCGAGTCGCCGCCTGTGGCAGTGACTTTGGCATTTCCCTCAATGCGGATGCTGCCGGAAGCGCCTGAGTCCCCCGAGCCAAAGCCCCCGCCGCCACCTATGCCGGCGCCGCCGCCTCTCTCTTCCCAGTCGCACTCCTGGCTGCTGGCTTCGACTGTTCCGCCGCTGATGAGAATATTCCCGCCGGCGCCGCCGTCTGCGCCGCCGCCAATCCCTGCAGCGCACTCGCCGCCTATGGCTTTGACGGTGCCTGCGCTTATCCGAATGTCCCCGCCGTCCTCGCCGTTGTAGCCACCTCCAATCCCTGCGCCTAAATAAAAACTGCCAGCCAGGACATTCCCGCCGCTGATGGTGATTTTTCCACCCGCGCCGCCGTAGCCGCCGCCTATGCCTGCTCCCCAATGGACGGAGATGGCTTCGACTGTTCCGCCGCGGATGGTAATGTTGCCGCCGTCACCGCCATAACCGCCGCCTATGCCGGCGCCTCCCATGCCGACAAGCGTATCTTCGGTCCCATCTTCTGTCCTGCTGCCGATAGATCGGACAAAGCCACCTTCAATGACAAGGGTGCCACCATCTTCCCCGTTGCCACCGCCGATGCCCGCGCCTTTGTCGCCGCCGCCAGCGTAAACTTTGCCGCTTTTGATCTCAAGCGTCCCCTGGCTGGTGTTGATGCCCGCACAGACACCAACAACATCCAATGGGCAACCGCCCGCATCGATGCTTGCTCCATTGAGGACAATGAGGTAGTTGTCGCCGGGATTGCTGTCGACAATCGTCAGCTTGACGCCGCGGTTGAGTTTGATTCCATTGGAATTTCGGCCTGTTGCGGCAGGCAAGTCAATCAACAGGCTATAGCCATTCAAATTCAGGGTGAGGCTGCGGCCAATGGTAAGTTGGGAGGTGCCTTTGGCCGTTCCGGCGATGTTGGCAACGAGGGTGATGGTGCCCTCACCCGTCGCGCCCGAAGCGGCACCTTGCAATTGGGCATAGGTAGAAACATTTTGCGCATAAGCAGGCAGCGCAAAAAGGAAAATTGTGCAAAACGCCACATAAAAAAACCTGCCCCCTGCCGCCTGCAACAGCTTGGATAACCTCGATAAACCATCCTTTTTCATCTTCTTCTCTCTCATGCTTTGAGTTGTTATGGGGATGGACTGCAGCCCAAACCCGCATCCGAAAGATAACTGCTTCAACGAAAACCACATGCCTTTATGAAGACAATGACGAATGGGCATGGCATTTGTTGCATTTTGGTTGGAAATTTCACGCGCTCTGGCCCTCCGCCTTCCTTTTTAAGCCCACAAGGCGGCCACCGGGACGGCCAGCGAAAAGCACTATAGAAAAACGGGCGGGCCGGGCGCCCTTCGCCCCAGCTGCATTTTGCGCGAAAGCGGCCTGCCACTGCAGATCAGCAGATCTTCCCCTATGGGCTTTACCTGCGACATGGGCAAACAGAGCGCTTGCGCCACGCTTCGTCTCTGCAGACCACCGCTCCAGGAAAGGCCGCTGCCAATGAGTTTGGGCGCCAAAAACAACAACACCTCGTCCGCCAGGCCCTCTGTGAGGAAGGCGCCAAAAACGCTGGCGCCCCCTTCTACCAGGAGGTGGGTGCAGCCTCTTTCTCCGAGTTTCTTCAAAAGCGCTTTCAGCGAAATACGGCCCTGCTTCAAGGGGAGCTCCCATAGCTCTGCCCCGCTTCTCAACAGGGCCGCTTTCTTCGCATGTGCCTTGCGCGAGGTGGCCACCACCGTCGGCGCCTGCTTCTGGCATTTGAAAACCCGCGCTTCCACAGGTGAGCGCAATGTGGTGTCCAAAACAATGCGCAGGGGGTTTTTCCCCTTGCGGCCCTCGGGGCGGCTTGTCAGGCGGGGGTTGTCGGCAAGCACGGTGCCAACGCCTATGAGGATGGCGTCTGCTGTGTCGCGAAGCCTATGCACCCATTGGCGGGAGGCGGGGCCGGTTATCCACTGGGAGTCCCCCGTCGCCGTCGCTAAAAAGCCGTCCAGGCTGGAGGCCACCTTCAAACTTACAAAGGGCCTCCCCGTCTTCGCCCACTTGAAAAAAGGACGGTTTAGGGCGTCCGCCTCGTCCTTCAACACCCCGGGCCAGACGTCCAGGCCCCCTTGCCTTAGTTTGCGGGCCCCCTTCCCGTTTACCAGGGGGTTTGGATCTTTCGAGGCAAATACCACCCGCCCAATGCCCGCCTCCACAATGGCCTGCGTACAAGGCGGCGTCTTCCCGTGGTGGGCGCAAGGCTCCAAAGTCGTGTACAAATCCGCCCCCCTCGCCTGCTTTCCGGCTTTTGCCAGCGCCGCCACTTCCGCATGGGGGCCGCCGGCATAGGCGTGAAAGCCTTTGGCCACCAGCTTCCCCTGCTTTACAATGAGTGCACCTACTGCGGGGTTGGGGCTGGTCCGCCCAAGGCCCTTGGCCGCTTCAACCAGGGCCAGGCGCATCCACTTCTCAGCTTCCTCCAGCGGGGGCCGACGCTTCATCTGCCTTCCCTTCCATGGCCTTCTTTGTATGCTCTTGCTGGGACAACTCCGCAATCTCCGCCATAAATTCAGAAATGTCTCTAAAGGAGCGGTAGACGGAGGCAAAGCGGACATAGGCTACCTGGTCCAAAGAGGACAGCTGCCCCATCGCCTCTTGCCCTATCAGCGAGGAGGCCACCTCCTTGTCTCCCAACTCCTGCACCTTGCGCTCTATGGCCAAAGCCGCCGCCTCCAGCTGCGCTACGGAAACCGGCCTCTTCTCACAGGCTTTGCGCAGCCCCAACAGCAACTTGTCGCGATCGAAAACCTCACGGCGGCCGTCTTTTTTCACCACCGTGGGGTTTAACTCTTCAACACGCTCGTAGGTGGTAAAGCGGCGCTTGCAACCCTCGCAGGCCCGCCGACGCCGGATGGAGGAGCCTTCGGAGGACTCTCGGGAGTCCAATACGCGGGTGTCTCTTTGTCCACAAAAGGGGCAGTGCATAGAGCGTGCTATCCTCCCGTATCGGCAAACATCGGAAATGCGCTCGCAAACTCCTTCACTTTCGCATGAATTTTTGCCAGTGCCGCCTCTTCTCCTTGGGTGGCCAGGGCCTCCCCTATCAGCTTGGCCGCCTGCCTCATGTCGGCCTCCTTCATGCCGCGCGTCGTCAAAGCCGGTGTGCCTACGCGAATGCCGGAGCTTAGGTTGGGCTTTTGTGGATCAAACGGAATTTGGTTTTTGTTTACCGTTATGCCCGCCTTGCCAAGCCATGTCTCCGCCTGCTTCCCCGTCAGCTGCTTGGGCCTTAAATCCACCAACATTAAATGGTTGTCTGTCCCCCCGGAGCATAGGCGGAAACCCTCCTGCACCAGGCCTTCTGCCAAGGCCTTCGCATTCTTCACAATCTGCTCCTGGTAGCGCTTAAACGAAGGCCTCAACGCCTCCCCAAAGGCCACCGCTTTTGCCGCTATAATGTGCATGAGCGGGCCGCCTTGTATGCCGGGGAAAACATAGCTGTTAATGGCTTTGGCGTGGGCTTCCTTGCAAAGCACCAGGCCGCCCCGGGGGCCGCGCAGGGTTTTGTGGGTGGTGCTGGTGACAATGTCCGCCACCCCTATGGGCGAGGGGTGCAGGCCTGCGGCCACCAGGCCCGCAAAATGGGCCATGTCCACCACCAGCTTCGCTTCCACCGCGTCGGCTATCTCCCTAAATTTGGCAAAATCAAAAAACCTCGGGTAGGCGGAGCCTCCAACCACCACTACTTTGGGGCGGTGCTCTTTGGCCAAAGCCGCGGCCTGGGCATAGTCAATGGTTTCGGTGTCGCGCTGAAGGCCATAGTGGATGGCGCGGTAAATGCGGCCGGAGAAATTCACCGAGGAGCCGTGCGTCAAATGGCCGCCGGAATTCAAGTCGAGCGCCAACAAACAGTCGCCCGGCTGCATCAGCGACATATAAACGGCCATGTTGGCCTGGGAGCCGGAGTGCGGCTGCACGTTGGCCGCCTCGGCGCCAAACAGCTGCTTGGCCCGCTCTATGGCCAGCACCTCCACCTTGTCGACTTCTTCACAGCCGCCGTAGTAGCGCTTGCCGGGGTAGCCTTCGGCGTATTTGTTCGTCAGGACGGAGCCTGCGGCCGCCAAAACCGAGGGGCTTACAAAGTTTTCAGAGGCTATCAGCTCCAAACCCTCCTTCTGGCGGCTCTCCTCTTTTGAAATAACTTCAAAAACCGCCGCGTCCGTCTTCGCAAGCTCCATCTTGTTTTCCATCTTTTCCTCCCCGGGTTTTCAAACTTCTTTCACACTTCTCTTAAGGCAACTTCCAGGCATTGCCGCTCAATGCCCGGGGGTGGGGCATCCCCAGCTCCACTTCCCAGCGTACGCCGGTGAGGGCGTCCCCTCCCAAGTCGCATACCTTCTGCTGCAACACCGCGTAGGTGTTGCCCTCTTCCTCCTCCCGGGGGACTTCTATACGGCCCAAATCTCTGGAGCCCGAGGGGAGTGTGGCCGCACTTCCGTGATCTCTTACGGAGCAACTGGCCTCCCTCACATCCTCCGCAGTCCTTTGGACCGTGACGGGAATGTGCGTGCGACAACCCAGGCAAACCACCATAAGCAATGCATTTAAAAACAGAATTTTTCTCATGGGCAATCCTCCATTTCACGAATTTTAGCCAACCGAAGCTGATGTCGCCCACCTTCAAAAGCATGGTGCAAAAAAACCTCCGCAATGGCCAGCGCCAAACCCTCCCCCGTCACGCGCTGGCCCAAGCACAAAACGTTGGCGTCGTTGTGCTGCCTGGCCAACCTTGCCTCATATTCACTGCGGCAAACCACCGCACGTATGCCTTTGTGTTTGTTGGCAACCATCGCCATACCGCTGCCAGTCCCGCAAATTAAAATCCCCATGCGCTCCGGCTTTTGGGCAACCCAGAGAGCAAGCTTAGAGCCAAACTCAGGGTAGTCCACGGACTTCTCAGAGTCTGTTCCCAAGTCGACAACTTCAAAAGAAGCCATTTGCCCAATATGCTCCATCAGTCTGCTCTTCTGAGCAAACCCGGCATGGTCGGCTGCCAATGCCACGGCTCTTGTTGTCTTCATGGTCTGCACACTCTAAACCGCCTTGAATGCCAAAACCACATTGGTTCCTCCAAACCCAAAAGAGTTGGACAGCGCCACCCTTATGCGTGCCTTGCGCGCCTCGTTGGGTACATAGTCCAAGTCACACTGCGGATCTGCCTCCTCCAAATTGATGGTCGGCGGCACCACCTGGCGAGAAATGCTCAGCCCCGCAACAATGGCTTCTATGCTGCCGGCCGCACCCAGGGTGTGGCCCAACATGGACTTGGTGGAGCTTATCATCAGCTTGTCGGCGTGGCTTCCAAAAGCACTGTGGATGGCTTGGGTCTCCGAGACGTCGTTGTAGGGCGTCGAAGTCCCGTGTGCGTTGATGTAGTCGACATCGCTTGGCGCCAATTTCGCGTTGCTTAACGCAAGCTTCATGCAGCGAGCGGCTCCCTCGCCTTCGGGGGCAGGCTGTGTCACGTGGAAGGCATCCGAGCTGGCCGCATAGCCCACCACCTCACAGAGAATGTCGGCGCCCCGCTTCTTGGCTTGCTCCATCTCCTCCAAAACGACGATGCCGGCGCCTTCTCCCATGACAAAACCATCTCGGTTTTTGTCAAAGGGCCGGCTGGCTTTCTGGGGCTGTTCATTGTTCGTCGACAAGGCCTTCATGGCACAAAAACCGCCTATGCCCATACGGGTGATGGGGGCTTCGGAGCCGCCTGCCAGCGCCGCATCCATTTCACCCCAGGCAATGGCCCTGAAGGCTTCGCCAATGGCGTGCGCTCCTGTGGAGCAGGCGGAGACGGGCCCCCAGTTGGGCCCCTTGCAGTTGTAGCGCATGGAAATGAGCCCGGGGGCCATGTTCGGAATAATTTGGATGATGAAGAAGGGGGAAATGCGCTCCCAGCCCTTCTCCTGGCCCTTTAGACAATTCTCTTCAAAACTGCTGAAGCCACCTATGCCGGAGCCTACAATGACGCCCACCCTCTCCGGGTTGTAGGCGCTTAGGCCTTCTTCGCCGGAAAACCCTGCCCCCGTTATGGCCATGTGCGCTGCCGCCAATGCATATTGACTGAAAAGGTCCATGCGGCGGACTTCTTTCTTGTCGATGAAGTCCTCGACAACAAAGTCCTTCAATTCGCCTGCAATGTGCGTTGGCAGCTTGCCTACGTCAAACCGGGTAATTCTGCCAATCCCCGACTTGCCTTCCAGCAAGGCATTCCACGTCTTCTGGGTGCCTGTCCCCAAGGAGGTGACAAGCCCTGTCCCTGTTATAACAACACGGCGGACTGACATATGAAAACCTATTTTTTGTTCGTGGCAATGTAGTTGATGGCGTCGCCTACTGTTTTGATGCTCTCTGAGTCTTCCTCCGGAATCTCTATCTGAAACTCGTCTTCCATCACCATCAGCAAGTCGACGATGTCCAAACTGTCTGCTCCTAGATCTTCTATGAAAGAGCTCTCCGGCTTAATCTCATCCTCCCCCACTGCCAACTTCTTGGTGATGATGGATTTGATCTTTGCCTCAATTTCTTCTTTCAACATGCGAATGAACCTCCTCGTTATAACGTGTTAAAAACCGCTCGCTCAAAGTTTTGCAAGTTCTACATGTACATGCCGCCGTTTACCTTTAAAACTTCACCTGTAATATAGGAAGCCTCTTCGCTTGCCAAAAAAACCACGGCGCGCGCAATGTCCTCCACCTGCCCCAGCCTTCCTAGGGCAATGGAGGCTACCATCTTCTCCTTCGCCTCCGCGGGCAACTTTGCCGTCATCTCCGTGTCAATGAAGCCTGGCGCCACGGCATTGACGCGGATGGAGCGCGAAGCCAACTCGCGCGCCAAGGACTTGCTGAGGCCCATCAGCCCCGCTTTGGAAGCTGCATAGGCGCTTTGCCCTGCGTTTCCCATTTGGCCTACAACCGAGGCCACATTCACAATGGCGCCAGAGCGCTGGCGAAGCATGGGGCGCGTCGCCGCACGGCAAAGCGCAAATGCACCCCGCAAATTTGTGTTTAACACCGCATCCCAATCCTCGTCTCGAAAACGCATGACAAGGCCATCAATAGCAATGCCTGCATTATTGACAAGTACATCCAAACGCTCGTGCTTTTTCACAAGAGCCTCCACCAGCTGCCCACAGGCCTGGGTGTCCACAACATCCAGCGGCCATGCGCTCGCCAAGGGGCCGGCTTGCTTGGCCACCTCTTCTGCCTCCGCCTGGTTGCCGGTATAATAGGTGAAGGCAACCACGGCGCCGCGGCGTGCAAACTCAAGCACACAAGCGCGGCCAATTCCACGAGAGCCGCCTGTTACCAAAACAACTTTTCCCGCAAAATCATTCATCGCGTCTCTCCCAACAGGGCATTTAAGCTTTTTTCGTCTTCTACATTGAAAACACTCATGTGAGGGCAAATCCGCTTGGCCAGTCCGCTGAGCACCTTGCCGGGGCCAAACTCAATCAGCTGCGTTATGCCTTCGCGGGAGAGGAATTCCACGGACTGTGTCCAACGCACGGGGGCGGCCAGTTGCTCCAGAAGGAGAGGGCGTATGCGCGAGGGAGAGGCATTCGGAGAAGCCTCCACATTGGAAACAACCGGCGCCAAGGGGGTGGCAAAAGGAATGTTTTCCAACACCGCGGCGAAGCGGGTTTTCACCGGCAGCATGAGGGGGCAATGGAAGGGGGCGGACACCGGAAGGCGCAGCACCCGGCGGGCGCCGGCGGCTTTGAGCAGCTCGCTTGCGCGCTCTATAGCGGCGGTGTTTCCCGCAATGACGGTTTGGTTGGGCTCGTTGTAGTTGGCGGGGGCAAGCACCTGGCCCTGGGCCGCCTCTTCGCAAATGCGCTGTACCGCTGAAACCTCCAGCCCTAAAACCACGGCCATGGCTCCTGCCCCCTCGGGGACTGCCTCCTGCATCAGCCTCCCTCGCTCTCTTACTGCCCTTACGGCGTCTTCGAAGGCCAAGGCCCCCGAGGCTACCAGGGCGGAATATTCCCCCAGGGAATGGCCCGCAAAAAACACCGGCTTTAGCGCGGAGCGTTTTGCAAAGGCAGCCCACGCCGCAATGGACGTCGTCAAAATCGCCGGCTGCTGGTTGGCCGTCAGCTTCAATGCCTCCTCTGGCCCCTCCCAGCATAAGGTGGACAGCTTCTCTCCCAGGGCCTCATCCGCCCGCTCAAACATTTCGCGGGACTCGGCAAAGGCCTCGCACAAAGCCTTGCCCATGCCGACATGCTGGCTGCCTTGCCCAGGGAAAATGCATGCTGTCTTCTGTTCACTCGTATTCATGCGCTCACTCTTCACCAACGAATTAGCCCAGCTCCCCAGGACATTCCCGCGCCTATGGCCATGACGAGAATGAAGTCACCCGGCTTTAGCTTCCCTGCGCGGTTGGCCTCATCCATCGTCAGCGGCACGGAGGCAGAGGAGGTGTTGCCATAGCGGTCTATGTTGATGCAGGCTTTCTCCAGCGGAATCCCCAGGCGCTCAAGGATGGCCTCAAGAATGCGTACATTGGCCTGGTGGGCTACCACATGTTGAATGTTTTCCAGGCGGAGGTTGTGCTCCCGAAGGAGGCGCTCGGTGGCCTGTACCAAGGCCGTCACCGCAAATTTGTATACTTCGCGGCCGCGCATCAGCACCTTGTTGTGTTGCAAGGCCAAAGTCTCCGCCGTCAGAGGGGTTCGGCTTCCTCCCCCGGGGATGCACAAAATGTCCGCAGCGGAGCCGTCGGAGTAGAGTTGCAAGGACAACAGCCCCTTCTCCGGGCCGTCTGCCTCCTCGGTGGGGACGAGTACCATGGCGCCTGCGCCGTCTCCAAACAAGATGCTGCTTCCTCTGTCTTCCCAGTTTGTAATCCGGCTTAGGAGCTCCGCCCCCACTACCAGGGCTTTCTTCACCGCCCCCGTGGCAATGTATTGAGAAGCCACGGACATCGCAAACAAGGAGCCTGCGCAAGCAGCGCCTACGTCAAAGGCAAAGGCATTTTTCGCACCCAGCTTGTGTGCCAGTTGCACAGCACAGGCCGGCGTCTGCATATCGGGCGTCACTGTCGCCACCAGCACCAAGTCCAACTCTTCTGCAGAAAGCTTTGCCATCTGCAAAGCCTGCATGGAAGCAGCCAAAGCCAGATCAGACGTCGCTTCCTCGGGCGCAGCAATGCGGCGCTCATGAATCCCTGTGCGCGCAACAATCCAAGCATCCGAGGTGTCAACTCTGGCCGCCAACTCATGGTTGGTCAACACTGTGGCGGGGACATAACTTCCTGTGCCTATAATTTTTGCTTGTCTCACGAGGTCGGCTGTCTTGAGTGCGGAGCGCCCACCGCATGCACTTTCGCACGGTGCGCAGCCCCGTTTGGAGTCTGTTCAAACCCTGGCTTCAACACCCCATCACCTAGTTGTCAATCGTCAGAACTTTTTTGGAGCCATAATAGCCGCAGACAGCGCATACTCTGTGCGAAACCAAAGCCGTGCCGCACTTGGGGCAACGGTTGAGTTGGACTGCACTGCGAAGGTTGTTGTTGGCTGCGCGACGTCGGTCGCGGCGCATCTTTGACGTTTTCTTCTTTGGGACACCCATGACACTTCCTCTTTCTGCTCTCCCTAGGTTTTGCGCTTCGGGAGTTGGATTTCTTTTAACTTCGCCAGCCGTGGATCGACAAGCTTCTGCTCACAACCACACTGATTCGTATTGAAATTGCACCCGCACCTCACACACAGCCCTTTGCAGTTTTCGCTGCATAGCACGGAAATGGGCAAAGCAAGCAAAACTTGCTCTTTCACCAAATGCGACAAGGGCACCGTCTTTCCATCAAAAGGCTCTATCTCCGCCGCGGCCATGTGAAAAGAGCCTGCTCTCTCACAACTTTCTGCTGCCTGCCCCAACTGCCGGAGCACCGTTTCATAGTTGGGCTCGGGAATCAACATGGTTGAAAACGAAACCGGCAAAGAAAAGCTGGCCTCCTCAAGACAACGCGCGCACACTGTCTTCAGTTGCAAAGTCAGCTCTGCCTGCAACAGGACTTTTCCTTCTGTTTTTTGCAGCTTGGCAGACAGCGGCGAAGCTTCCACCCAGGAAATGTCCTCAACGGCTTCAAAAATCTCATCCAGCAAAGCCGAAGGGAGCTCGCGTTGGAGCTTCAGTGAGGGCTCCTGAATTTCTTCAATCCGAACAAACATGGGAAACAATTCGAAAAAAATATGGAAAACAAAGGCAGGGCGGCAGCATTTAGCTCAGTCTGTTTGCTGAAGTCAACCCTGCAATTGAGCTATTGGAAATGAGCGTTCTGCCATCGCCTTCGGCTGGGGGTGGAATAAATTTTGTTTCGTGAAAAATCCACTCAAACGCCGCGCATTGGTGTTAGACCGGTTGAGTGCGAGCAGGAGTTGGAAGGGTTTTAACAACATGCGGATTGCCATTCTTGCCGATATTCATGGAAACTTCGTCGCTTGTGAAGCTGTCATGAAGGACATCCGCAGCCAGGCGCCAGACCTCATTGTCGCCGCCGGAGACTTGGCTTTGCGGGGGCCTCACCCCACAGAGTCGGTGGATTTGGTTTTCTCGGAATGTCACCACGTCTTAATTGGAAATACCGATGCTTATTTGACGGGGCGCTATATACGCGGGGCCTACCAGGAGCAGGCGCATTGGAAGACGGAGCTTTTGCAGTGGACCCGCGAAAAACTGGGCCCGGAACGCCTCCATAAAATAGCTCAGTTGCCCTTCTCTTTCTCTGTTGCCCCCTTCCCGGGGCAAAGCATTTTCATTTGCCACGCCAACCCCAGAAACCTGGAAGACTCGCTGGACCCTACCATGGACGAGGCCAAACTTCGCCACTACCTTGAAGGCCTTCGCTCTCGTGTCATTGTCTTTGGACACCTCCACTTTCCCTATCGCCGACGTGTGGGCTCCACCCTCCTGATGGATGTGGGCTCCGCCGGCCTGCAACGCGACGGAGACTGGAGAGCTTCTTATGGGCTGGTGACTTTGGGCCCTACAAGCCGTAAGGTGCAGATTCGCCGCGTCAAATACCCTGTGCACCAGGCAACGCAGGCTTTAACCGGACGCTCCGTCCCCGGGGCGCGCATGCTGGCACAAAAACTCCTGGAAGCCCGCTACCAAAAACACCTTGAGTTTCTCCGCGCTACCCGAAAGTTTCTGGGGATTCCTCCCCACCGGCTTCAAGCTCCCAGGCGCGCGCTCAAGCCTACAAAAGACTGAAGTCGTTGGGCAGGCTTTGGCCTTAGGCGGAATTTATAGGCCAAAGGGCTGAACAAACTGGCGCTAGAAAAGAAGCTCAGCTATGTTTGGCACAATCCACGGAACACAATCCACGGAAGGAGTCTGCCTTTGTTTGGTCTCAAAACCACGGAGCTGTTGATTATTTTTGCAGCCTTGTTGCTGCTGTTTGGCGCAACACGCCTGCCTCAACTTGGAAAGTCTTTGGGCTCATCCATCCGCAACTTTAAGAAGGGGATTTCGAGCGATGACGAGGAGGAGGAGCAGGCGGCCGACAACAAGGCGGCTTCTGGCAAAAACCTGGAGGCAAAGTCTTCTGCCGGTGCTTCCGAGGTGAATTCTTCTAAGGTGGGCTCCAAGAGCTGAGGGGGGGGCCCCCTCTTCCTCCCCTCTCTGATGAGTGGGGGGGCTTTCTTTTTTCCTTCTTCACAACAGCAGAGGATGCATGGGTACAGACAAAACGAAGGTGACTGCAGAAAAAATTTGGATGGATGGCAAGCTGCTTGACTGGAATGAAGCCCAAGTCCACGTGCTGACCCACGGGCTCCATTATGGCCTGGGGATTTTTGAAGGAATTCGCGCTTATAAAGCGCAATGCGGCCGCCTTGCCGTTTTTCGCCTTGCAGACCACATGCGCCGCTTTCTGGAGTCTGCGCATATTTGTCAGCTGGACATGCCCTTTAGCCAGGAGCAGCTGGAGGCGGCTTGCCTGGAGCTTTTGCGCGCTCAGTCAACAACACTGAAGGACATGGTTTATATACGCCCTGTCGCCTTCATGGGGGACGGCGCCATGGGCCTGGCCGCCCTCAACTCCACCCGCGTCGCCATCGCCGCTTGGCCCTGGGGCTCCTACCTCGGCGACGAAGGCCTCTCCAAGGGCATCCGCGCGAAGGTCTGCTCCTTCAACCGCCTCCACATCAACACCGCCATGTCCAAGGCCAAAGTCAACGGCCACTATGTCAACTCCATTTTCGCCAAACGCGATGCCGTTCTTTCCGGGTTTGACGAAAGCATCTTCCTGGACACCCAAGGCTATGTCGCGGAGGCTTCCGCCGAAAACGTTTTCGTTGTGGACCGTCGCGGCATTGTGAAAACCCCTCCGCTGTCGCTGCCCATTTTGGATGGGATTACCCGTGACAGCGCCATTCAAATTCTCCGCAATGACATGGGCTGTACTGTCGAAGAAGTCGCCTTCACCAGAGATGAGCTTTATATCGCCCATGAAGTTTTTATTACCGGGACTGCCGCCGAAATCACCCCCATCCGCGAAGTGGATGGACGCCAGGTCGGCCAGGGCACCGTCGGCCCCAAAGCCAGGGAGCTCCAAGAGCGCTACCTCAAAACAGTCCGGGGCCACTGCCCCCAGTATGAGGCGTGGCTGAGTTATGTTTGAGGGTGTCCCGAGCGCTTGAAAGCCCGGTTGAAGTCTAGCAACCCAGCATTCCCATGAAAAAAGGCCGCGCCCTTGAAGGGGGCGGCCGCGTGGATTATTCGAACACGGCTTTTAGGATGCGATGGTGTTTGAAGTCCGTCATATAGAGATTGCCTGCCGCGTCTGTTGTAATCCCGAAGGGCGCGCAAAACTGCGCTTCGACTCCTAAGCCGCACTCGCCATCTCCAGCAAGGGTGCTGACCCGGCCATCCGGTGTCAACTTGCGGATGCGCCGGTTGCCGAAGTCCGTCACATAGAGGTTGCCCGCGGAGTCTATTGCAATGCCGTTAGGCTCATTAAACCGCGCTTCTTCTCCCGTGCCGTCCCTGTCACCTGCTATGCCATCCCCGGCGAGGGTGCTGACCCTCACCCCTGTCCGGCCGGCTGATGTTATTTTGCGGATGCGGTGATTGTTCCTATCCGCTACATAGAGGTTGCCCACTGCGTCTGCTGCAATGCCAGAAGGTCTATGAAACCATGCATCTTCTCCCATACCGTCCCTGTCACCTGCTGTGCTACCGGCTAGGATGCTGACCTTTAGGCTTTGCTCTCCATCCGGGATGAGCTTGTAAATTTTATGGTTTCTACCATCCGCCACATAGAGGTTGTCAGCTGCGTCTATGGCAATGCCGATAGGATAACTGAAAATTTCGACCATTCCTGTTAGGGTGGGGGTGCTGACCCGGCCATCCGGTGTCAGCTTGCGAATGCACCGGTTGCCCATGCAATTGTTGCCGGCGTCCGTCACATAGAGGTTGCCCGCGGAGTCTATTGCAATGCCGTGAGGCTGATTAAACCGCGCTTTTTCTCCCGCGTCGTCCCTGTCACCTGCTATGCCATCTCCGGCTAGGGTGCTGACTTCCACCCCTCCCCGGCCGTCCGGTGTCAGCTTGCGAATGCGGTTGTTCCAGGTGTCCGCCACATAGAGGTTGCCTGCTGCGTCTGCGGCAATGCTGAAAGGCCCATAAAACTGCGCTTGGGCTCCCGCGCCGTTCTGATCACCTGCTGTGCCATCCCCAGCTAGGGTGCTGAAAACCACCGTCGGTACATAGGTAAAAACAGTGGAAGAGGTGGCCGTCTTCTCGCCAACGCTCACCTGAAGAAAACCGGAGGAGAAGAGGTTTTTGGGCACCACAACGGAAAGCTCCGTGGAGGTGGCGCTGAGGACTTTGGCGGGGACACCGTTTAACGTAACCCGGTTTTCGGAAGGGGCGGCGCTGAAACCTTCTCCTTGAATGTGAAGATGGGTGCCGTGGCTTGCTTTGTCGGGGCTAAACTCTGAAATGCGTGGGTCGAGCTTTTTTTTCTCATCCTCCTCATTTCCACACCCTCCCCAGAGGCTGGCGCCTACAAGAAAAACCAGCACCGGGAAAAGGGGGAAGCGCCCCCGCAAAAGCTTGCCTCCCTCGACAACCGCGCCTTTTGCAATTTTGGCCATCACTGCCTCCGCGTAAACTACACCTTCGTAGACTCAACCCACTTCTGCTACTTAAACTTTCATCTGCCACCTAAAACTTACATCTGCCAGAATACACCTGTAGCTGCTATCTGACCTATTGTCGCTTGTCTTTCGAAAATGTTTCTACACAGTGGGCTTGCAAACCAGGAATGCACACTTTGAGTCACACCCCATTGGCTTCATGTTTTTGGGGGGGCAGCCAAAAATAACTTGCAAGGCAGGCACAAAAACGGCTGTGTCTTGCGCAACTGTTTTTCAACGGAGGCTGTTTTGAAGCAATGCATTGTCGTGGCTGTCTTTTTTTTGGCTTTGTCGATGGGGTGTGCGACTTCCTCTCAACCCAAAGCAGCGCCGCCTGCCTGGGAGATGGAGAAGCAGGTGACGCATTTGGCTTCTGTTTCGGGGCTTAGCCTGCATCTGCTGCGCTGGGGGGCTGTGGAGCAGCAGGAGGCCTTGCTGCTTTTGCGCGGGGTGGACCACCCATGGGCGGACAAAGTTGTTGTGCACCAGGTGAAGCCCTGCCGGCACGGGAAATGCTATTCCACGGAAGTCAACGGCCGCCCCTGGACGACTTTGCTTTTGGGCAAAGAAAGTGCAGAGCTCTATCTGCCCTTCCTGGAGGAGGATTCTCCCCTGAGGCTTTCCTATGTGACGGACACCCCAGGGTTGCCCGTACCGGAAGACTTAGCGAAAATGTTTGAAAGTCAGCAGAGGGAATAACTTAGGCCGATGGAGTCCCGTTTCATCAGGCCTCCATTTCGAAGAGGGCCAGCACCTTCCCCCAGAGGCCTTGCCCTCGAAGGACCCACTCTACAAACTCGCGGGCGGCGCCCTCTCCTCCTTTGCGGGTGGCTACATAGTCCGCCACCTCCTTGACGTCGGGGGCCGCATCCGCCGGACACGCACTCAGCCCCGCCAAATGCAAAGCCGGCAAGTCATTCAAGTCATCCCCCATGAAGGCGCAGGCTGAAGGCTCCACCCCTGCCTTCTGGCATAGGTGCTTTAGGGCCTTCGCCTTCTGCTTCTCCCCTTGCATCACCACCAAAAAGCCTAACTCCTCACAGCGCTTGGCTACCATGGGGGAGGTGCGGCCCGTAATGGCGGCGGCAGGAATTTTAAGGGCCGAGAGGGCGTTGAGGACCAAACCGTCCTTGGCATGAAAGAGTTTCAATGCCTCGCCTTGGGCGTCAAATACAATGTGGCCGTCTGTCAGTACGCCGTCTACGTCGAATACAAACAGGCGCACCGCCTGCACTTTGGCAACCAAATTTTTATTCTCTTTCATGTCCCAGGGCCTTTCGAATGGCGAGCACCTCGACAAGCATGTGTTCGAGCATCTCAAATGTCAACGAGCAAGGGCCGTCGCAAAGCGCCACTTCAGGGTTTTCATGGACTTCGGCAAACAAAGCGTCTATGCCCGCCGCCGCCGCTGCCCTCGCCAGCACTGGGACGAAGGTGCGCTCTCCTCCGCTTTTGCCGCCCTCGGAGGAAGGCAGCTGTACCGAGTGTGTGGCATCAAAGCACGTCACCAACCCCAGGTTTTTCAAAATGGCCAGGCTGCGCATGTCCACCACCAGGTTGCCGTAGCCGAAGCTTGCGCCGCGCTCTGTCACCACCACCTGCGCATTGCCCGCCTGCAAGGCTTTTTGCGCCGCCTGCCACATGTCCTTGGGCGACACAAACTGCCCCTTCTTCAGGTTGACAACCTTGCCTGTTTTGGCCACCGCCACAATTAAGTCCGTCTGGCGGCACAAAAAAGCCGGCACTTGCAGCACGTCGGCCACTTTGGCTACCTCGGGGACTTGCCATACCTCATGCACGTCCGTCAGCAGGGGGACGTCCACCTCCTCCTTCACCTTCTTTAAAATGCGCAGGCCCTCCTCCAGGCCTGGGCCGCGAAAAGCCCCCGCCGAGGTACGGTTGGCTTTGTCAAAACTGCACTTAAACACCAAAGGCAGCTGAAGCTTGGCGCACAATTGCTTAAGGCGCTGGGCATGCCTTCGCACACTCTCCTCGGACTCAATGACGTCAGGGCCCGCAAACAGCAAAAGCCTTTGCTGGGGGCCCACCCAATGCCCACATACCTGAATCATCCGCGCTCCTTCGGCGCAATGGCTTGTTGCTGGCGCTCGTCTCTGTGTTGCAAGGCCGCATGTACAAAACCCGAAACCAGGGGGTGGGCGGCAAAGGGTTTGCTCTGAAACTCAGGGTGGAATTGGCACCCCAGGAAGAAGGGGTGCTCCTTCAACTCGCAAATGTCCGCGTAGCCTTTGCGGGTTTCAATGCCCGAAAAATGCAGGCCGAACTCCTGGAGTTTTTCGAGAAAGTCGAGGTTTATTTCAAAGCGGTGGCGGTGGCGCTCCCTGGCCACCTCGGCCTTGTAGAGGGAGGCCGCCAAACTCCGGGGGGCCAAGCGGCACTCAAAGGAGCCCAAGCGTAACTCCTGCCCGGAGGCGAAGGGTACCACCACCGGGTGGGGGGTTTTGGCGTCAAACTCAAGGGAGTTGGCGCCCACCCAGCCGGCCACGTTGCGGGCAAATTCCACCACGGCCATTTGCATACCCAGGCCTATGCCCAGGTAGGGGACTTTGTTTTTGCGCGCAAAACCCGCCGCCGTCTGTTTGCCTTCGTTGCCGCCCGCCCCGGAGCCGCCGGGTACTACAATGCCCTCGTAGCCTTGCAACACCTCCGGGCCTTTGCGCTCCACCTCCTGGGCGTCTACAAACACCGCCTGCACCCGGCAGCCATTGTCAATGCCGCCGTGCACAAGGGCCTCGGTGAGGGAGCGGTAGCTTTCTTTAAACTCGACGTACTTGCCTACCACCGCCACATTCAGCTGCCCCCGCGAGGGGTGTTTGAGTTTGTCGACGACCCCCTCCCACTCTTTGAGGCGCGCTTTGGCCGCCCAAATGTTGAGAATGTCCGTCAACCGCTCATCCAGTCCCTGGCGGTGTAACTCCAGGGGCAACTCATAGACGGAGTCCACCTCGGGGGAGACGAAAACGCTGCGCTTCTCTATGTTGCAAAACAGCGCCAGCTTGTCGCGTATGCCCTCTTCAATGAGGCGGTCAGCCCGGCAAATGAGAATGTCCGGCTGAATGCCTATTTCACGCAACTTCATGACGGAGTGCTGCGTGGGCTTGGTTTTCAACTCGCCGGCCGCTGAAATATAGGGCAGCAAGGTGAGGTGTACATGGCAGCAATTGCCCATGCCCACATCAAAACGCAGCTGGCGGATGGCCTCCAAAAACGGCAAGGACTCAATGTCCCCCACGGTGCCGCCAATTTCGACGATGGCCAGCTCACAGCCTTCCACGGCCGCCCAAATGTGCAGTTTGGTTTCCTCGGTTATGTGTGGAATGACTTGCACCGTCTGCCCGTGGTATTCCCCGCGGCGCTCCTTCTGGATGACGGCGTCATAAATTTTGCCCGAGGTGAAGTTGTTGCCCCGGTTAATTTGCGCCCGCGTAAACCGCTCATAGTGGCCCAAGTCCAAGTCCCCCTGGCCGCCGTCGTGGGTGACGTAAATTTCCCTGTGCTGGAAGGGACTCATCGTCTCGGGG
>Ga0209737_10000593_pt1 | contig 29038 bp, 15 predicted proteins | sample TergutCu122P3_FD_187284 | JGI IMG/M metagenome (GOLD analysis project Ga0209737, IMG submission 187284) | Cubitermes ugandensis P3 segment gut microbial communities from Kakamega Forest, Kenya - Cu122 P3 (SPAdes) (version 2) | ecosystem: Host-associated > Arthropoda: Insects > Digestive system... | reverse complement strand
ACGCCCGGTATGGCACCCACAGGATAAGTGTAGTTAATTTGCGCAAACAGCATATTAGAAAATATGATGTGCAAAAATAGAATTATTAATTTATGGTGTAGTTTATTTTTCATAAAGTTTAAAGTTTAAGGTTTAAGATTCAAGATTTAAGATTTAAGATTTAAGATTTAAGATTTAAAATTTAAGGATTCCATAGTTCAAAGCATCTCTTAATTTTTAATTCTTAATTCTTAATTATTTTCCAGTTTTCTGTTTTTTCGTTAATCTGAACTTTCAAGAAGTAGGTGGCTTTGGCAAGCCCTACTAATGAAATGATGGTGGTTTCCGATTGAACGGGGTAGGTTTGCAGCAATTGTCCGCTCAAAGAATGCAATTGCAACATTCCGGTTTGCAAATTTTCCATATTGGAAATGGCAAGCGTTATCTTTTCGGTGGCGGGGTTGGGATAGATTTTTATTTCCACCCGCGCAAGTTTTTCTACGTAGTATTCGGGGGTTGCAGAGACGTGGCTTGCCGCGTCTCTACCATCCTGTAACTCGTTACTTGTAACTTGTAACGAATCCTCCGGCGGCGCTTTGGTAGTAATCATTTTCCGCAATGTTCTATTTCCGGCGACATCGTATTCATACTCTCGTTCTAATTGGTTTTGGGCTATGCAAAATAATGGGAGGCACAGCCATAATAAGATTGTAATTGTTTTGTTCATAAAGTTTAAGATTTAAAATTTAATATTTAAAGATTTAATACATTGAGTCCTTATTTAATAAAGCACCCTGAGTAGCAATGGTTCAATAGTTTAAGATTTAATTTCCTATTGCATCTGCATATTGAGCATCGCCGTAATTATTGCTGTAGTTGTTGCTGTAATTATTGCTGTATGTGTTCGAATAATTATTGGTGTAACTGTTGCCGTAATTGTTGCTGTAGTTGTTGGTGTAGTTGCAGTAATTCGCGTAGAAGAAGTCACCGTAGGCATGATTCGTGTAGTTGTCATTCATGTAGCGCGGTTGAATAGTATCATCATCTGATAAACCGTCACCTCGCAAGATTTCTAATGGAGGTTTCTTCTTGTGAAAAAGTACAGTATCTGTCGGCACTTCTTGAGCCGGCAGGTTTGAAAAAGCGGAAAGGGAGATTACCGCCAATCCGGTGGTGCTCATTTTTGAAAACCGTTTAAACGCCTCGCGTTTCTTGTTTTCCTCTTGGGTTTTGCTTTGTGGGGTCATAATAATTTAATATTTAACAATTTAAAGATTTAAGGTTTAAGGTTTAAGGTTTCTTTGTGATATTCTGTGTTCTTTGTGTCTCTGTGTTAAATAATTTTTCAACACAGAGACACAGAGTTCACAAAAATTCACAGAGGTATTCATTTCTTTTAATTTTTAATTCTTAATTTTTAATTGTCAATCCCGTTACCGGTTCAAAGTACTCCGTCAGGAACGGTTTTAGCCAGTCGCAGTGGGGGGATTTGCTATAGATATTTCCGTTTACGAGGATGGCATCCAACGGGCATCCGCCAAAACAGATACTCCAGTATTTGCAATTCTTACAGCTTGTGTTTTTCAAAAAGGTAACTCTGTTTTTTATGTCGTTTCTTTGTGGGTTGTTCAGCACCTCTTCTAAGGTTTGGTTTTGAATTTGTCCGTAGGGGAGTGTTCCGTAATCTCCTGCGCGCCCGCAGTGCGTTACTGCTCCGGTGGGTTCAATGGAAAACCAGTTGTGCGAACATTTTCCGGTAAATTCACAGCGCATTTTGTTGGAATGGGTAGTGTAGCTGTCGTAAAACTCGGAAAATGGTGCCACGTTGGGAAATCGCTCTCTGTGTTCCCACCAAAAAGGAAATATTGCGCCCAAAAAATCGGCATACTCTCTGCCGGTAATAGACAAATTATATTTATCTTCTCCGTAAATGTAAATTTTATTTAACTGCGGAGGATTCGCAACGTTAAGATTGACAAGCGTATGAAAAACGCCCATCGGGTCTTTAAGCGATAGTTTGTGCACCACATAAATCACGCCCCATTGCAGTCCGTTTTTCTCTAAAAGATTTACGCCCTCAAAAAACTTTCTGTTGTACGCCGCAGAATCTCTGTTCTTTCCAAAACCTCTGATGTGCGAAATAAACTCGTAACTGCTTCCTATAGAATGAATTCCCAAAATCTTAAACGCCTCAATAATTTCCTGATTTATTCGTGTAAGATTGGACTGAACGTTATGCTCAATCCTGTTTTTTGTGGTTTTGCAATATTTTTCCAACAGTTCAATCGCTTTAAAAAAGTACTCTGCCCCCAGCAAACACACTTCACCGCCGTGCCAAATAAAAGTTATTCTTTCTTCAGGATATTTCAGAAGATAGTCGTTCATCTTTTGAAAAACATCCTGCAGTAAATCGTACTGCATAACCGCTTTTTGGCGTTTCTGTATTACCTCGCAATAAATGCAGTTCGAGTTACACTTTTCAATTGCTTTGAAGATTATTGTTATCATTTCTTTAAATTTTCAATCAAGTTAAGCCATTCGGTTGTAAATTGTTGGCAGCCGGTTTTGTCTTTCAGGAATTCATACTTACCCAAACAGATTCGCCAGCCGGCGCACGCGGCACACGGAGTAGGTTCGTAAAAAAAACGTTGCCAATTCTCTCTGTGCTTCTCTGTGTTCTTTGTGTCTTTGTGTTGATTTTTTAGCACAGAATCACTGAGGGCACTGAGATTCACAGAGTACAGCACCCCATAATCCACCAAAATGTATCGCTGATACATATCATACACATACTGAAAGGGTTCAATAGGGGCGTGGGGCACTCTTCCACACAGAGCATAATACATTAAGTCGGTCAGTTTCTCCCAGTCCGCTTTTTCATTAATCACGATTCCCGAATAAACGCTCAGCGAGGACAAAATCTGCACCGCCTCGTAATTCTCTTTCTTTGCGCCATCCAGAAAGAACTTCAAATTCAACCTCTTAATTACTGGAAGCAAACCAACTAAATCTCTCACTTTCCCCAAACCCTCAGCATAAATAACAAGATTCAACTCCCGCCACTCCTCCTGAAAATCAATCTCCGTAATTTTTTTATTTATTGTTAGTTTTTCCATTTTATTAATATTTTTTTCAGCACAGAGACACAGAGGTCACAGAGATTCACAGAGTTATTATTTTCTTTTAATTCTTAATTTTTAATTTTTAATTAAATGGACCAGGCATCCCCCATTACACAAATTCTCCGTAAAATGCACGCAACTGTTACATTCATCAAAAATACCCTTCCTCCCTTTCTCCTTTTTTCCTTTTCTGCTTTCTGCTCTTCTGCTCTTCTGCTTTTCTGCAAAATATCTTCTTATCTCATCCATACTATTAAAATCATACAGCGATTTTTTCTCGTAGTTGCTCAGAGGGAAGCACGCCCATATCTGTAAATCGGGACCAATATCAATGGCAGGACCGCAGGAAAACATAACCCTGCCTCTGTTCAATTTGAATAATCGCCCCAAATCTTCATCACTAAAAATACACATCGGCATACCGCAGTCAAAGCCGAGTGTTATCCGGTGTTTTTCCAATAAATCTAACTGATTTCTAAGCGTTTTTGCAATTTCTCTTACTTCTTGTAAAGATAAGCATTCGTTTTTTTGTCCGGGTATAGGCTGTGCCAACCCTAAGCGGATATGTTTTTTTAAATCATACTTTAAAATGGCATCTACAAGATATCTTAACTCAAATTCCGGTTGATACAGATTGAAACTCAGCGTAATATTTTTTGAAAAACTTTTCAGAAATTTGTTTATTTGCTTGGTTTCGTTTGCCGTTGATGTTTTCGGGTGGTTGTAATTACAAGTAAAAGAGAGGTTTTCAATAGGAATATTCAAGAAATATTTTTTGGCGGTTTCTAAAGTATTGTTAGCCATTATTCCGCTGGTAAAAACATTCACTTTAACTCTTCTTTCAATAAGATAGAGTACAAAATCGACAAAATCAGGGTGTAATGTTGGTTCCCCGCCCAGTAAAGAGAGGTGTTTTTCGTTGGAAGCCTCTAATAAATCAGCCACATAAATCAAATTCTCCCACGACAAAATATTATCCTTGCTCTCTTTCAAATACTCTTTAGCGAAGCAGTAAGGGCAGGCGCGAATACATTTTTCGGTAAGGAGGAGGTTGGGCATAAAAATTTTCGACAAAAATATAAATAATTTAATAATGACAAATATTTTCTTACAATATTAATTATTTTTCTTGCATAAATATTTCATACTATTGCTAATAAATTATTTATTAGTTAATTATGTATAACAAAAAAATTCACTTAGGAAAATTAATTCAAACGTTTGTAAAAGAAAATAATATAAAGAGTGCTGACCTTGCCCGAAAAATAGGAAAAACGCGGCAAAATGTCTATGATTTATACAAACGGGATGATATTGAAGTAAAACTATTTCTTACAATTTCGGAAGCATTGCAGCATAATTTTTTAGATAGCCTGCTTCCGGAAGTGAAAAAAACATCGGATATAGATTCTGTTTTTGATACCCTGAAACTTTTGGTAGAGGAAAAAATGAAAGAATAATTTTTTCTTGTAAATTAAGAATGAATTCTATTATTTTTACACGTGCAAACCTGTATTTGCAGGTAAAAATCATCAAGATTATATTTTTTCGAATAAATAAACGTTATAAATCGTAAAATGTTTTTTAATTCACATATTTCAATTTTTTATAGCCACAATGAACATCCAAAAAACAAAATTTTATCCGTTTTTTTTGCTTTTTTTAGCATTCTTTTTTATGCAAACAACCTCCTTAGCGCAAATGGTTACCAAATCTTACATCGTTCCTGCGTTTGAGATAAACACATTTGAATACAACAACAAACTTGTAAAGTATCTTACTTTCGACGGTGCGATTAGTGTTAACGACTTTGATTTTATTCCTGCTTTGTGGGATAAAATTGAAGTGAATCAGTTGTACGATTCTTATGCTTTTAGTTTGTTAAATGCAAAATATGAGCCACTTACAAGCGAAGAGAGCGTTTTAATTCCTGCAACGTATAACTATTCCGAACCTTTGGTGGATATTAAAACCGCTACGGATAAGAACAGATATTACGCTATGTTGTCGGTTATTCCAATTGTTAAGAATGCAAGCGGGCAGTATCAAAAGTTGGTCTCTTTCGAGATTCGGTTTGAGGGTAAAGACCCGATAGTGGTTTCAAAATCGAGAGGTCTCAGAAATTCTGTGCTTGCCACAGGAACGTGGTATAAAATTGCTGTGGTTAACACAGGTTTGCATAAAGTTACCTACAATGACCTTAAAACGTTGGGCGTTAATCTTTCCGGTTTACGTTCCGCCAACATCTCTCTGTATGGAAACGGCGGCGGTATGCTTCCCGATGTTAACCCTGTGGTACAAATTGACGACCTGTTGAGTTGTCCCATAATGATTAAAGATAACGGAAGCGGCGTTTTTGACGAAAACAGCTACTTTGTTTTCTATGCACAAGGACCTCATACATGGGAGGTTAATCCTGCAACCGAAATTTTTACGCACAAAAAAAATATCTACTCCGACAGTGCCTACTATTTTATAAACGTTGACCCCACTATTGGAGAGAAAAAACGGATTGAAGTAAAATCTTTCCTTAATCAAACGGCAAATAAACAAGCCACCTATTTTATGCACTACGATTTTTATGAAAAAGACAAAGTTAATCTTGGCGAATCGGGCAGGGAGTGGTTTGATGGGGAATATATATCTGCTTCGTCTTCAAAAACATATTCATTTTCATTGCCGGAAATGTATGATAATAATAGCGGAAGATTAGCCATAAGAGTAGCTTTAACCAATACAACAACCTCCGGTATGGATGTCTCGTGGGGCAGTTACAGTAAGAGTTTTACGGTTACAGGTTCTGGTAGTAGTTTGGCAAAAGCATCTTTTTTTAGAGAGAATAGTTTGCCTTTTAATTCAGGAAATATGTCGCTCTCTTTGAAGTTTAATTCTCCGCAAAGTTCTGCTTTTGCCTATTTAGATTATATTGAACTTCAGTCAAAGTGTAAGTTGAAAATTGTGGGCGATAAGATGCCTTTTGCCATAACTGAGCATATTGGCGCTTCAAATATCACTTCGGTTACTTTGCAGAATGCTACCGCGCAGACAGTGGTGTGGGATGTTACCGAACACAATGCAGTTTATGCTGTAGAGGGAAAACTTAACGGCACGCAATTTACTTTTCACACCCCTACTGATAAACCGCGTCGTTTTGTTGCTTTTAACGGAACTGCGTACAATACTGTAAATCCGTCTGTAAAAGTGCCCAACCAAAACCTCCATAATTTTAAAAATGTGGATATGGTTATCGTTTCGCATCCCGATTTTTTGTCGGAAGCAAACCGTTTGGCACAATTTAGAACAGATAATGATAAATTGACCGTAAAGGTGGTTACGCCTGCTCAGGTTTACAACGAATTTTCATCCGGTGCGCAGGATATGGTGGCTATTCGCAATTTTATGAGGTATTTATACGACAACGATGGGCAGATTAAGCATCTACTCCTCTTTGGACGACCCTCTTACGATTATAGGGGGCTGGTTAGCGGTACCAAACTGTTTGTGCCAAACTATCAAAGTACCACAAATCTGGATACTTTCGTTACGATAGGCTCCTCTTTCGATGATTTTTTTGGTGTTTTGGGTATCAAGGGAGGCGATATTAATAAGGATTTAGTGAATATAGGGGTGGGGCGTTTTCCGGTTACCAAACTGTCGGAAGCCAAAATAGCAGTGGATAAAACAATTAATTCCTCTGTGAGATACAAAATTTCCCCGCAAAACAGTTCTCAAGTTCCTAATTTTGCAGATTGGCGTAATGTGATGACTTTTGTATCGGATGACGAAGACGGAATGAATCATATTGGTGCCGCCGAAGAATCTGCCAAAGAAGTGGCATCAAAATATCCTGCTTTTAATTTAGACAAGATTTACTGTGATGCCTATCCTTCTGTTTCATACGCAGGTGGAAAACGTTTTCCGGCTGTAAATGAAGCCATCCTCAGAAGATTAGACAAAGGGACATTAGCTATTGCCTATTTTGGTCACGGTGGCGGAAACGGCTGGGCGCAAGAAAGAATTTTGGAAATGACCGATATACGTAATTTGAAAAATAAGTACAATCAACCGCTTATGATTACATTAACCTGCTCGTTCGGCTGGTATGATAAGCAAGCGGTTTCTCCGGCGGAAAATGTTTTTCTGAACGATAACGGAGGAGCTTGTGCGCTCATTACCACTTCGAGAGAAACAACACAAAACAGTGATTATGGAAAAAAACTTTTTTCGGAGATAGGGAGTAAGTTAGATGGAAAGTATAAAACAATTGGCGAAATACAGAGAGTTGCAAAAAATGAGGGGGGAGTCTCAAGTGGAGCCACCGGCAGTGCTGCTGTAGTCTATTTGATGGGTGACCCCGCTATGAAAATAAATATCCCCAACCAAAATGTTTATACCGATGAAATTCTGGGGACAGACGGACAAAAGTTAGATACGCTGAAAGCCTTGTCGAAAATTACTGTCAAAGGAAGAATAGCTGATGATGAAGGAAAAACATTGACCAACTTCAATGGCAACATATATCCCACAATTTTCGACAAACCTGTGATTCAGAAAACGTTAGATCAGGAAATTAAAGTAAATGAATTTGTTGTTCAGAAAAACATCATTTTTAAAGGTAACGCCTCCGTAAAGGGCGGAGTGTTTAATTTCTCATTTTTTGTTCCCAAAGATATTAACTTTGAAATGGGAAAAGGAAAGATTAGTTATTATGCCACTACGGAAACCGATGATGCAGGAGGATATTTCGACGGTTTTGTGATTGGCGGAATGAGCGACAACCCTATTGAATGCACCAAAGGACCTGAAGTCCGGATATATCTGAACGACGATAAGTTTGTACCCGGAAGTATTACCAACCAAAATCCGGTTTTGTTTATCAAATTAAAGGATGATTTTGGTATTAACACCACAGGAAATGGCATTGGGCACGATCTTGTAGCAATATTAGACAATAATGTGGAAAAACAGATGATTCTCAATGACTATTATTTGGCAGACCAGGATAGTTATAACTCAGGTACTGTGCGTTTTCCGTTGCAAGATTTAGCCCCCGGAACCCACACAATAAAAGTACGTGCATGGAATATTTGCAATATTCCCACCGAAGAATCCATTGATTTTGTGGTAAAATCGGATGAAAAATTAACGCTGGACAGGGTTATGAACTACCCGAATCCCTTTACTACAAGAACATCCTTTTTGTTTGAACACAACCAACCCGGAGAAACTTTTGATATTTTGGTGCATATTTATACGGTTTCGGGAAAATTGGTTAAAACGATTACACACCCCCCTCTTTTTCTGGAAGGCACCCGTTGTGACAGAGATATTATTGTGTGGGATGGACGCGATGAGTACGGCGACAAAATTGGCAAAGGGGTTTACGTTTATCGCTTAACAGTTAGAAATTCGCAGGGTAAAACGGCAGAGAAAATTGAAAAAATTGCCATCCTGTAAAATAATAAAACTGTTACTTCGTTTTTTCTGAAAATTTATTAAACAACCCTTTTTATCATGAACATTAAAAAATCTCTATTTGTCCTTTGCTCCCTTTTCTTTTTTGCAGGAACTATTTTTCCGCAAGAGTGGAATATAGATTACCCTACTCTGCCTTATTGGAATACGATTACAACTGCCGCCCCGTTTCTATTAATTTCACCTGATTCCCGTTCCGGCGGCATGGGGGATTTGGGCGTGGCTACTTCACCCGATAATTATTCCCAGCATCATAATCCTGCTAAATATGTGTTTCATGAGAGCGTTTTTGGAATAGGTATTGCTTATAGTCCATGGCTTACAAAACTTGTCAACGACATCCATTTGGCTTATTTATCTTCATTCTATAAATTTACTGATAACGACGCTATAGCAGCATCTTTACGCTATTTTTCCTTAGGAGATATACAGTTTACTAAAGAAGACGGAACAGTACTATACATGGCAAGTCCTCATGAATTTGCCCTCGACTTCACGTATTCCAGAAAACTTTCCAAGATTGTTTCTATGGCTATTACGCCCCGTTTTGTATATTCTAATTTAGGATCCGGCTGGCAAAGTCAGAACTCAGGGCTTGATATGAAAGCCGGTTTAGCCGGCGCGGTAGATATTTCGCTTTTTGTGAATAAAGAATTTGCACATTATAAAGGAGATATTAAGGGTTCCAGATTGATGTTCGGCGCTAATATCACAAATATCGGAAACAAAGTCTCCTACACTGATGGAGATTCACGTAGAGACTTCTTGCCTTGTAATTTACGTCTGGGCTTGTCCTACGAAATTTCTATTGACGATTTTCATAAATTTACTCTCAATGCCGAAGCAGGAAAACTCTTAGTGCCTACACCACCTGTTGTAGATACAACTTCTGATAATGGACTCTATGGAATTGGAGTACCTTTAGATGAGATTAACCCTATTGTTGGTATTGGTCGTTCCTTTTATGATGGTGCCGGTGGGTATAAAGCCAACCCAATAGGGTGTTTCAGAGAGGAAATGAGAGAAATTATCTGGTCTGCCGGTGTAGAATACTCGTACAGGGATATATTATTTGTAAGAGCCGGAACTTTTTTAGAAAATAATTACAAAGGAGCCAGAAAATTTATTACAGTAGGGGTAGGTGTGAAGTATAATATTTTTGCTATCGACGTCAGTTATCTGTATTCTCCGCAACGGTTTCATCCCCTTGAGAATACTTTCCGTTTCTCGCTTACTTTCTTGTTAGATTCATTTAATAGAGATAGAATAAAAACTCAAGGACGATTAAATAACTAATCTTATGAATTTTAGAGTTGGAATTGGATATGATATTCATTCATTAACCGAAAGCAACAAGTTAGATTTTAAATTAGCGGGAATTTCCATCCCTTTTGACAAAAGATGTGTGGCGCACTCAGACGGAGATGTCGCCATTCACGCTTTAATAGACGCCCTGCTTGGTGCAGCCGCGCTGGGAGATATTGGCACTTACTTTCCCGACACCGACACTGAATACAAGAATGCCGATAGCACAATTTTACTCCAACATTGTTTGTCGTTGCTTGAAAGCAACGGCTATAAGATTGAAAATATTGATATCAATATCATTGCAGAAAACCCAAAATTGTTGCCCTACATTGCGCCAATGAGAAGTAAATTATCCGAAATTATGCAAATTGAAGTGGATAGAATTTCCATAAAAGCAAAAACCAACGAACAGTTAGATGCTGTTGGCAGGGGAGAGGCGATTGCGGCGCAAGCAATAGCATTGGTTAATTTAAAATTTAAAATTTAAGATTTAAGATTTAAAACATTGAACCCTTATTTTTAAAAGCACCCTTAGTAGCATAGTTTTAAAATTTAATACATTAAACCCTTATTTTCAAAAGCACCCTTAGTAGCAAAGATTTATGAAAAAAGCGTTTCAAGTTTTTGTGTTATTTTTTTTGGTTTTTACGTTGTTTGCACAGAATAGGGAGTTAATTTCAAAATATGCTTCACTGGAACAAAAACAACTGTATGATACTGCCAATCATTTTTTTAATTGTAAAAGTTCCGATACGGCAATAGTTTGCTACAAGTTGTTTCTAAACACTCCGGTTAAGAAAAACGATGTTGAACATCAAAAAATAATAGTTGAAGTGCTTAACAAACTTTCAATTGTCTATTATCATTCATCGGATTACAAAAACTCTTATGATTATTTGATTCAAGCGTTGCATTTTTGTGAGAAGTTTAATTACGATTCATATCTGCCTAAAATTTACACCAATATTGGAAATATTTATTATCAGTACAGCAAACTCGATATTACCAAACAGTATTATTTGAAAGCCTTGACTTTTCCACAGGATAGTACTTCTTTGATAGCCTTATTGAACAACTTGGGGGCTGTTGAATTGGAATCGGGAAATTTGGATAGTGCCGCGTACTTTCTTGCCAAATCTTTGCAAATGAGCCAAAGAAACCAAGACTTTTTGTTGCCCGATATCTTGAATAATAAAGCATCACTTTTTCATAAACAACATTTATACGATTCGGCATATTATTACTACCGGTTGGCATTAGAGGTGGCTCGAAAAAATGAAAAATATGCCAGAGAAGCGCAAAATTTGTCGGACTTGGGAAGGTTATTTCTTGAAATCAATAAGTTAGATTCAGCACAAATTTATATTAAGAACTCTAATATTGTTGCGAAAGCATACAACTTTTTTAAGATTATTACAGAAAACTACCTCATATTGTCGAAAATTGAAGAAGCAAAAGGACAAAAATCTGCTGCTCTTAAATATTATAAACAGTACACCGCACTTAAAGATTCGATATTAAGTGTGGAGAAGTTTGCCGATATTCATCAATTGCAACGCGGTTATGAAATATCGAAAACAAATGCGCAAATAGATGAGTTGGTGGTTGCCAAAAAAATTCATAAAACTGTCTGGATTATCTCCTTCATTATTTTGACCATAGTAAGTGTGGCTTTATTACTTTTATTCTTTCAAAACAAAAGATTAAACATTGCCTATAAATCGTTGTTTGATAAGAATATAAAAATTCTTGAACTTCAAAAGTCTGCGAACTCCGAAAGTGAAAAATATCAAAAAAGTGCTCTTTCCGATGCGATGCAGGAGGAACTGTTGCAGAAAATAGTCAACTTGATGGAGAATACGGAAGTAATTTGCGATACGGAATTTTCATTAGACAGGATGGCAGAGATGGTGCAATCGAATGCCACGTATGTTTCGCAGGTGGTTAATTCTGCTTTTAAAAAGAATTTCCGAACTTTTTTAAACGGCTACCGGATTCAACACGCCCAACGATTATTTTCCGAACTTGACCTTTCAAAATATACCATAGCGGCCATTTCGCAGGAGGTTGGGTATAAATCGCCTGCCGCTTTCCGCAGCACATTTAAAGAGATTACCGGCGTAAGTCCCAATTTTTATTTGAAGGAGATGCAGGAGAGTAAGACCGTAAGAGCGTAAGAGCGTAAGACCGTAAGAGCGTAAGAGCGTAAGAGTTTTTTTGAATTATTAAATCTTTAAATTTTAAATTTTAAATTTTAAATTTTCTGCGCCCCATTTATCAATGAGGCGACTTATTTATCAATGAGGCGATGAAACCCATTGAACACTAATAGTTTGTGTTAATATGCTTTTATTTTTGCCACCGAAAAGCGTTAGGTTTTTCATCAAAAATAGTTATTAACTTAAATTTAAAAACATGAAAAAGTTACTTTTAATTCTCGCGGCAATCTTCCTTTTATCCGAAATCGGATATGGAACGCCAAACCCTAAATCCTCTTCAGGGGTAGTCAAAGTTACCCTGCAAGTGGGTGATGTTATACCCAATGAGGTGGGTTATCTAATGTTATTAGACCCCACTGCTACCGCGTATGGCACTGTTTTTCAGCCATCGGGCTGGTTGTCGTGGTACTGCACACTTCAGAGTTTTATATTTGATTATTTTCAGTATAAAATTCCGGCAGATGCGCAACCGCAGTGCAATGCGACAAATTTCGTATTAAACAACAGTGTTACGATTCAAATTCCTGCAGGTGTTTATGATTGTGTAATCACTTTTCCGTATTATGACCCTGAAACGGTAAATGGCGGCAGCTGGGCAATCCCTGCAACTAACGGACGTTTCAATGATTATGTTTTTGAGGAGGGATATAAATATACGTTCATCCCTGTTGCAACTTATGGTTATGTTGATGTGGAGGTTATTATTGAAGAAGATCTTCCTGAGGTAACCACTCCCGGATCTGTTACCAATCTAACAGTTACACAAGATTACAGTACACCCTTGACCGCAGTAATAAACTGGACAAACCCAAGTGTAACGGCTTCCGGCGCGCCGCTTACCGAGTTGAATGCCGTTAAGATTTATGAAAATTTCGGAGCCACCCCAATTCACACCATTACTAACCCTGAAATTGGTGGAGATGAAAGTTTTACAGTAACAGTATCCGAGCAGGGCTCCTACACTTATATGCTGGTTGGAGAAAACGCGGAGGGTGAGGGGGTGCCCGGCAGTGCAACCCTAAATATTTGTAATATAATATCTTCTTTTCCCTACGAAGAAGGATTTGAAAATAACGCCGCCTTTATTCCTGTTTGTTGGGAAGAGGAGATCGTTGTGCAGGTTTTCCCGCAAAATCCAATGTATTGGAGTGTTATTCCCGGATATTACGGAACGCCTCCACCGGCTATAGAAACTTCTATGATAGCGCAATTCTACGGTAACATAAAAGGCAGCAGAACAAAACTTATTACCCCCAGAATAGATTTAACTTCATTAGAAAATCCGGTGTTGAAATTTTTGCATACGCAAAGAGAATGGGCAAATGTTCAAGACAAACTTAGAATATATTACAAAAACTCCTCCGGTGGCGAATGGATTTTGTTGAAAGAGTATTTGACGGAGGTTTACGACTGGACCGAACGGTTGATTGGACTTCCCAACAAATCTGAAGATTATTACATTGCGTTTGAAGCCGAAGCGCAGTATGCACATGGCGTTCAGTTAGACGACGTTAGTATTATAAGTGTTGAGGGTGTGGAGGGTGCTGCGCTGAAACTTTTTGGAGCGGCCGAACCGATGGTTGATGAGCCGTTTATCTATAAGGCTCAAATTCAAAGTTTGGGTGCGCCCATTTCGGGTTATACCGTGAAATTGATGGACGAACAGGACAATGTGCTCGCAATCAGCGACACCGGTAGTGAAATCGCATCCATGGAATCGAAAATGATTAGTTTACATTTTACGCCAACGGTTGCCGGGGCTATGTCGCTGCGTGCGGAACTGGAACTGCCGTTTGATATGAATCCCGACAATAATATTACGCCTGCTTTGAACATAAACGTACAGCCTCATAACGATGTGTTTACAAGTACCATAGGAACAGAAACGGCAACGACTTACAAACTGCCGTTTAATTACAGGCATTATTTAAGCAGGGGACAAAGTATCTATTTTAACCACGAAATTATTGACCGCAACGGAGCGATTACCCAACTGCAATACTTCAATAATTTTGAGAGTGTTTTTCCTTTTGAAAATAACCCGCTTCAAATTTGGATGGCAAATACCCCTGTTGAAAAACTAACCACGTGGCTGCCCGATTCGGAGTTTACGCTGGTGTATGATGCACCCATATCTTTTCCGACAGGTCAAAACACCTGCACCATTCAATTGGCAGAGCCGTTTATCTATGAAGGACAAAATTTGGTAATTATGACCAACAAGCCCCGATATGTGTTTCTCGGCAGCGAAAATAATCTGTTCTACATTACGGAAACACCCGAATTTCCGACAAGAAGTCGTGAGTATCATGATTATACTTACGAATTTAACGGAACACAACAGGGCAATGCAGCCGATTATTCTCCCAATATTAAAATGACAATAGGGTTGGAGGGCGCAAAAGTTTCGGGAACGATTACTAACGACGGAACAACCCCTGTGGAAGGCGCCATCGTGGAGTTATTGGGACCCAATGCCGGGCATTATTTAAAACGCACCACCGATGCGGACGGAAAATACAGTTTCGACTTTTTGCTAAACGGAGAATATCAATTTAAAGCAACAAAATTCGGACACTACGACGTAACAAGTCCATTATTACCGGTTGAAAGCGGCAACGAATATGTGGTGGATATTACCATCGCGCTTTTGCCTGCGTTTACCGTGAGTGGTACGGTAACCAGCAATGATTTCCCCGATGGACTTGCGGAGGTTGAAGTAAAACTATCGGGATACAACACCTATTCGGCAATTACAGATGAAGAAGGTAATTATTCAATTCCGGATGTTTATGCCACAAAAACATACAACGTTGAAGCAAGCAAAGAGGGATATATTACCCACTATTCATCCGTTGAGGTTATTAATGACAATGTGATTCATAACATGGCATTAAACGAAATTGCGTGGGCAGTGGGCAGACCGATTGCGGAAATTGTAAACAACGATGTGGTGGTTACATGGGAAGCACCGGGAACTTTCAAAGAGCGAAACTACATTTTGGATGACGGCACTGCCGAAAACGGTTTTTGTTTCAACGAAGGCAGGGGCAATTTGCTGGGCAACAAGTTTGTAGTGGGCGAAGCAGGAGAACTTACCAGTATTGATATTTTTGGTATGAAAGCCCCCAATAATACCAATAGACCTGTTACCCTTCAATTTTATGACGGCGAAAGAAATTTGGTAGCTTCAAGCGAGCCGTTTGTAATTCCGGCAGATAAATGGATAAATGTGCCGCTATACGACAACATACCCTATTCGGGAACCTTTTATGTGATGGTAAAATGGCATTCTGATTGGGCAGGACACTCAAATTTATTAGGTTACGACCAAAATGGGCCTAACTCAGGGGAATATACCGCTTTTGACTGGATATTGTTCGACGAGCCTGATAACCAGTACTTTCCTCCGGGAACGTGGGCTTTGTTTCACACGGTAGCGAATATGTTTTTCGATGGTGGTCCGTTTATGATTAGAGCCAATGCCAATGTTTACGGAAAATCGGGAAAAAGCAGCGAATATGAACGTGCCCTGCAACCGGTTTCCGTGCAACCTGTTCTGTTTTTTGAAGACCCTGAAACACTTGGACTTTCAAATATAGCGAGAACTGTTGTGGCTCCGGAATGTAAGCGTCCCGAAGCGGAAAACCCAACCAGAGCGCTTGAAAAATATATCGTTTACCGTTTAAAAGAAAATCAACCCGAATCGGAATGGGTACTGCTTTCCGATAATGTAACGGAAACTACTTATACCGACAACAATTGGAGCGGCTTACCCAGCGGTACCTATCAATATGCTATAAAAGCAAAATATTCTGGCAACGTTGAATCGGCGGCAAGAATATCAAATAAATTGCTCAATAAGATGTTGTTTGATTACAAAATCAATATCAGTACAAATTCCGGCGACCCTGTAACCGGCGCAATTGTCAGATTAACGAATCAGGATGGAAATCCCGCGCACGACTATACGAAAGAGACAAACGCATCAGATGTTACTATTCCAGACGTATGGTTGGGTACTTATAACCTAAAAATCTCATTAGACAATCATAAAGATTACACAGCAGTTGTTGCGGTTACGGAAGCCGGAATGTCGCACTCGGCAACACTTATCGAGATTATTAAGATGCCGCAGGGATTAGAGATTGATGTAAATAATGAAGATAAAAGCGCACTGTTGGGCTGGGACAGATATCAGACATTCTTTGACGATATGGAGAGCCATGAGGATTTTAGCATTCAAAATATCGGCAGCTATACTTTGCATGATTTAAATGGCGGATATACTTATGGAATATCGGGAGTAAGTTTTCCAAATCAGGGCGAGCCCCATGCTTTCATGGTGTTTAATCCCTCAAAAACATTTCCGCAAATGAACCACCCCAGCGTGATGCCTGTAAGCGGCGAAAAGTATTTAATAAGTTTTGCCGCAGAAGAGGGCGCTAATGATGATTGGTTGATTTTACCCAAACTAAGAATTACAGACGGAATGAAGTTCACTTTTTGGGCAAGAACCTATACGCTTAATTATCCCGAAAGAATACGTGTATTAATCTCTACCACAGGTAATAATCCAACAACCGACTTCACAGTGATTTCCGATGGAAGTTATATTGAACTGCCGGAAGAATGGACTTATTTTTCGTTTGATTTGTCGGCGTATGCAAGACAGGAGGTCTATTTGGCAATCAACTGTGTATCGACAGATGGTTTTTTTATGATGTTGGATGATATTTCGGTTGAAATGAACCGAGGCGTAACGCGAACATTGACCGGTTATAAACTTTACTTGGATGGAACGGAAGTGGGCACATCCGCCACAAATGAGTATAAATTTACAAATTTGAGTATAGGAACTCACACGGCAGGGGTAAGAAGCGTTTACACCTCCGGAGAATCGGAAATAGCGACCAAAACTTTCGAGATTATTAAGACTGATATTGGTATTAATGAAACAAATACTTCAAATATTCAACTTTACCCCAACCCGTTTACAAAAGAAATTCATATCACACATCCCGAATTGGTAAAAAATATTAAAATGGTGGATATGTTGGGACAGACTGTAAACAATGTAAAGTACACCGGAAAAACAATACATACTGAAAACCTCAACCGCGGAACTTATTTTGTGGTCATTGAGAGTATTTCAGGAGAGAAAACCGTTCATAAGATGGTTAATAATTAATTTTGGTTGATTGTGGGGGTTGAAAAAAACAACACCCACAAAAAAACGCCCCTTGAAAAAGGGGCGTTTTTTTTTATTTACCAATTACTCCATCACACACCGCACGCTTATCGCATCCGTTTTCTTTATTTGCACAATTTCCACCAGATTGCAGAAGTAGTGTATGCAAGCACAGATACTTGAAATTTCGTTATTCTCAGGGGTATCTGAACTCCAGTAGGCTGTGTAGCCCTGCAAATCCTCAAAACGATGTGTGGCATTGTTATAGAATCCTGCGCCGCGGGCATCAAATTTGAGTAGATTGTTGTTATTGTTGGGTTTTAGCCAGAAATTCTGGTTTCTCAGTTCATTGGCATCAAACGCGGTTAGTAATTGCAGTTCTTCTGCGGTGGGGATACGCCAACCATCGGGGCAAATACCTTGCAAATATGTAGCACGTCCCGAGCCGTCATTTATCGCCGAATACCACGTGTATAACAATCCGAAATAATCAGTATTTAGTGCGCCATCAGGATATTGAGTGCTTGTGTAGGGTTTTGCCCAAGGAATATTAGTGCCATCAGCATATTTTGTACCGCGGAAGTTCTCTTTCATCCAGCACCTTCCGGCAACATATTCAATGTGATAGGTAAAGTCGTTCACTTCGTCGTAGTAGTCGGCGGGGCAGCTAATAACCACAATGTCAAACTCCTTGATAAAGGGTACTCCCCAAGCGAGACCATCTGCAATAGTAGCTCTTACTCTCACCGTTCCGGCTGAAGCGGCTAAGAATATATCGCCGGTAATCGTGGCACCGGTTGTGCCGGCATCAACAATACTCCAGATAATATCCTGATGGGTAGCATAGCTTGGTACAACTGTACCTGTAAGAATAAGCGGAATTTCAATGCGTACAATTTCAGGTAAATCGATAATATCGATAACGGGAGTTAATGGCACTCTTACGTCAACCCTGGCTACATTGCTACTGCGGCTTGCGGTTGTATTGCCTGTTACATCATTGTTAGTGTTGGTTACAACTACGTAATAGTAAAAGGTTCCCAAAACATCTATCGGGGCATGGAAGGTAGTGCCGGTTTCGCCGGGTATGGCAGTGCCGCCGGTGTTGGATGCAGTGGTATTGCTGTACCATTGGTAAGTCAACGTTCCGCCGTCGGTTACTGATGCCGTTACGCTCATTTCATGCGTAGTTCCGGCGGGAGCAATAACAAAAGTTCCCCCTACCGGATGTTTTGTAATGTTGGGCGTTTGGGCATCCACTAAAGGAATTAAAGTACATTCAATTTCTGTTTGCCATTGGAAGAAGGGATAGGTTTCATCTTTACAAATTTTCCAAATATTGTCAAAATCCCAGCCCACGAAGGTGGCTTGCTGTTGCATTTCGGCGGTGAGTTTTCCGGTAACGCCGGAATCATCGCCATTGCCCACGCCGTTTGCTTGCCCTGAGGCTTCAATATCGTAGTAGCAGTTTGAAATAGCACTGCTGTTAGATCCTACTAATCCTCCGATTTGGCTACTTGCTCCGGGAACGGTTCCTGTAGCATAACAATTAGAAATAATGCCGGAGTTATTAACACCGACTAATCCGCCGATATGACCACCGCCATCAACAATTCCTGTTGCGTAGCAGTCGGAAACAACGTTATCATTATATCCCACCAATCCCCCTGTCCACCACGGTCCATTTACATTTCCTGTGGCGTAACTGGTGGAAATAGTGCCAATATTGTATCCGGAAAATCCGCCAACACTATAAGCCGTTCCTTCAACATTTCCGGTAGCGAAACAGTTTGAAGCAGTGCCGATGTTTGTTCCCATTAATCCGCCAATGTCGTTATTTCCGGAAACATCTACCGTAGCGTAACAGTTTGTAACAGCGTTGCTATTTACACCCAACAATCCGCCTACATTGTGATTTCCGTAAACATCTCCTGTAGCGAAACAGTTTGAAACGACACCTCCGCTCCACCCTGCTAATCCGCCAACTGGGGCATTTCCGGCTACATTTCCTGAAACGTAGCAGTTGGTAATATTTCCATGACTATCTCCTACTAACCCGCCTGTGTAGTTTCCTCCTTTAACCCCTTCTATTGCAATTTCTACACCCAGACTGTCAATGATTGCTCCTGAGTGTGTAATTCCGAATAATCCGACAAAATCTGTTCCATCGCGGTCAATCCACAAGCCTGTGATTTTATAACCTGCGCCGTTGAGTGAGCCGGCAAATAGTTCGCCAGCGTCCCCAATGGGCATCCAGCCTTCTCCGCCTGGGGCTAAGTAGCCGGTGAGGTCAATATCGTTGTTTAATTTAAAGTTTTTGTCTAAGACGTGGCGAACATTGTCAAGTTGTTTGGGGGTGCAGATGAGGTATGGGTCTGAGTGTGTGCCTGAACCTCCGCAAAAACTAAAAACTTCAACCATCACTATACTGCTGGTAACGCTCGCCGTGGTATTGCCATTCACGCCGGTATTTGTATTAGTAATAACCACGTAGTAGAATAAAATTCCCACGGTGGTGGTTAACGGGGTGTATTGTGGGCTGTTTGTGCCAACAGGTGTACTGCCGGTGGTGGAGTTTGACGGATTGCTGTACCATTGATACGAGAGCGTTCCGCCGTCGCCAACCGTTGCCGCAACGGTCATAGCATTTGCCGTTGCATTGAGATTGTAGGTAGCGCCGAGGGGTTGCGTGGTAATAGTGGGGGGGGCAGCATCCACTATCGCCGGGTTGATGGTGATACTGTACGCCACCGGTGCCGATGTTCCCGCGCCGTTAGTGGCTGTGATGATAAAATTGAACGTACCATCCGCAGTAGGAGTGCCGGTAATGGTACCGTTGTTGTTCAAGACAAGACCGGTGGGGAGCGCGCCGGAAACCACTGCCCATGTATTCGGGCTGTTGGTGGCTGTGAGTGCTACCGTGTATGCCATGCCGTCGGTTCCGGTTGCTAATGCGCCGGCTTGGATTTCAATACCGGGAATATCAACGCTTAAACGAATGGTGGTGGTCGTCGTGGTTATTGTGCCACCAACTCCGGGCAATGTACAGTTAATGTTTTCTAAAGTTCCATGTCCTGTTGAAATATAACCCGGGGTGGTAATACTCCATATCCCGCCGGTTTTTTTACAGGGCAGAATCTCGTTCTCTGTTTTATTATTGTTAATGGTTAAACTGTGCGTAATATAGTTGAAAACCACCGCACCGGCTCCGTTATGGGCAATTGCCTTTCCGGTTCCGCTACCTTGCACGGTAACTTCAACAGCACCATCGAAGATGAGGTCGCCGGCATAGACAAAAATGCCGTAGCCTGTATCGCCGGTACCGGTTACATTCAAAGTACCGCCGCCTGCAATATAGGTATTCGCCACATTCAAAAAGACTCCATGATTGGTTCCGGTGGAGTTAGAGGTTTCTACCGTAATATCCGTGTTCACAATTAATGTACTTCCCTGCAAATCAATACCGCGTGTGCCGCCTGTTAAGGTTAATGTGCCGGTGCCGCCAATAATAAGGTCTTTGCCGCTGTTTTCCAATGCGTGGTGGTAGTTGTTAATTTCGCAATCGCCAATAACGGTAAGGGTTAGCGTGTTGGGTGCGGGGCTTATAAAAATAGCGCGATTATAGGTAGTAGTAACATTACTCTTAAAGTCCACCAACATTAAATCTTCTTTGCACTCAATTGCCACCGGATAGGTTTTCGCCGCATTGCCCACAAGGGTATATCCTTTGTTTACGTAGGTAATGAGCACAGGGAAGGTGGTAGGGGTTGCGCCGCCGATATGTAGCACCGAGCCGTAGTTTTCCAACGCGGTTAGCGCGGCAGAAAGTTCTGTCCACAAAAACTTGTTAATGCCGTTAGGGTTGGCATCCACAATGTAAATAGTATCAATTTCTTGAAACGTTACATGAATGGTTTGCGCTGTGGTTACATTACTAATAGTGAAAGTATCACCAAACAAATCATCGGTTTTATCTATACCATTTACCAACAGCTTGTCAATCGCATAGCCTGCGCTTGGGGTAAAGGTAAATAGTTTGTTTCCGTTTAAGGCAACATATTGATGTCCTTTGGGAGCTATATCGCCGTTTAAGCCCGAAGTGGCGATGATGAGCACATTGTCGCAATCGCTGTCGCCTTGCCAGGTCAGATAGGGAAGGTCTTTGCCATCGCAAATATCCCATGTAGCGGCAGGGCTTGCCCCTACCCCAATACTCCACTCCAGATTATTGTACCAGTTGCTGCCCGTGCCGTAAAAACTGAGGGCGGTTATGTCGTCAATGGTTTTATCTGCGCCTGCGGCGTTATTATGTGCCGGTGTTGAGGGGGCAAATGCTTCGCCTGCTTTGGTCAAAGTCATACCGTCGAAAGCGTAGTTGTTGGCTAATGCGCCAATATTTGTACCTACAATACGGTTAAAGGAATTAGTGGATTGTGTAGCAGTTATCGAACTGTTGGCTGCAACGGAATTTTGAACCACGTTGCCGTTGTCTCCTACCAAGCCTCCAACAACGCTATTGAGCCCCGTTGCGGTTACACTTCCCGAAGCGTAACATCTGTTTACAAGGTTGGTGCTGTAACCAACTATACCACCCACCGTGCTCACTCCGCTTACGTTGCAGGTAGAATAACAATCTTCGAGTTTACCACCGTACAAACTTCCTACCAATCCGCCTATTCTGCCTCCGGTAGTACCTGTAACGTTTCCGGCAGAATAACTGTTGGTGAAGGGAGTTCCCGAAGCATCGCCCGCGAGACCACCTACGTTGTAATTTCCTTTTACATTTCCAATGGCATAACAATTATTAACGGTACTGGAATTCACACTTCCCACCAATACGCCTACATTGTAGTTTCCTTCAACATCGGCGTTTTCAACACCCACATTTTGAATGGTGGCATTTGCTACCCATCCGAATAATCCGGTATTGCCCATAGTGGGGCGGTCAATAGTAAGATGTTTTACCATATACCCATCGCCGTCGAAATGTCCCTGAAAGCGGGAAGCAGCCGACAAGGTGCTGTTATTTCCTATCGGCATCCAGTTCGGATAACCGCTTAAATCAATATCTGCGGTTAAAATATAATACTTGCCTTGTGTGGCGTTTCCGTTTCCGTTGTTCACATAAGCGGCTAATCCGGCAAGGGTTGGGGCGTCGCAAATCTCGAAAGGTCTTGCCTGTGTGCCGTTTCCGCCGCCGGTGCCGCCGCCGAAGCAGAAGCCGGTTTCACGGAAGGTAATGTGTATGGTGTAGTTCTTGTTCACATTGGTAAATTCGTACTCTTCGGTCTCTCCCGCTCCGATATAAACCAGTGTGCCATCAATAAAGAGTTGGTCCACTTCGTAGCCGGGGTCGGGGAAGAAGTAGAAAGTTTGGTTTTCGCCTGCGGTTACGGTTTGTGGGGTGTTGGGAGCAATGCTGCCGTTAGGTCCGGCGGAGGGGGTGATAGTATAGGTGGGGGGGATATAGGTCTCGCCGGTAATGGTTACATCCAAACGGTTGTTGCCATTAGTGGTAACCGTGCCGTTATTTACCGATGTAGAAGAGGTGCGAAGCCAGCGTAAGGATACTTCCGCTTTGTTATTCATCGCAACAGGAAGATTTTTTGTGGTGGTAATGTAATTGGCGGTTACCTGAGGTAAATTGTCAAGGGTTGTCCAAGCGTCGCTACTTCCCACCCTGTATTGCAAAGCAAAATCTCTCGGACCCTCGTTAGAGCCTCTTTGTCGTGATGTTACTGTCAGATTTTGGAAACCTACGGTAGAGAAAGTGGCTATCCAGTATTTATCGGTTGCATCTTCCACCCAACCAGCCGAAGCCGGAATGCCGTCGGCATACACGGCAAAATGTTCGCCCAAATCTTTGTCTCTTTTCAGTTCGGCGATGCCTGTGTTTGCTGCCGAGCCGCCTGTGGCAAGGAATATGGGTTCGTGAGGATTGGCAGGGGTGTAGCCGTTCCATTTGGCAACAATGATTTCATTGAGGGGCTGTATTCCGGTACCGGTTAAGGTTACGCTTTTTGTTTCTGCTCCGGCACTGTTAAATTCGATGGTTGCCTGATAGGTTTTTCCTTCGGTGGGCGTAAACAAAACGCTGAGTGTTCCTCCGGTAACGGGGTTCCATGAAGTTTCCGTAATAGAAAAAGCGGATGCGTCGGGGCAATCCAATTCATAGAGGATAATATCGGTTAAACTTTCGCCGGAACCCGTAATGGCTTGTGCCGGAGAGGGTACTTTAGTGCCGATATTGGTAAAAACCAATGAGGCGGGGTCAACGAGGATGGTGGGGATGGAACACTCCTTCTCGCCTTGCCATTGCAGCCAGGGGAGTTGTACAGGATGCTCGCAAATACGCCAAACCTTGCTGTTGTCTTGCGCTTGGGTGATTGACCACGGGTTTATGGCGTTCCACGTGGGTGCACCGGCGTTGTAGAAAGCAAACGATTTGAGTTGTTGCATAGTGGCATCGGCACCGGATTGACTGTTTGCGTTTGTACTGTTAACAGTATTATCGTTTACTAACATTCCATCAAAGGCGTAGTTGTTGTTATACATAGATGCATTGGCAATACGATTAATAGAGGTTGTTGTCAATGTAGTACTGATAGAGTTGTTTGCCGCAACGCTGTTACTAATTGTTCCTAAGTTACTCCCAACCAAACCTCCTATATTATTGGAGATACGTCCGGAAATATTGCCGGTTGCGTAACAGTTAGAGATACTATTATTATTTACACCTGCCAAGCCGCCTACAGATTCTGCAAATGCAGTAGCAGCGACCATGCTGGTGAGATTACCGGTAGCGTAAGAATTGGTAATAGATGCAGTGTTACTTCCAACCAAACCACCGTAATTATAAGTTGTTCCTGTGTTGTATGCAAACATAGATATATTACCGGTAGCATAACTGCCGCTTACGGCAGACCCATTGCTACCCGCTAAACCGCCTACATAGCCTGCACCTGCAACATTACAGGTTGCATAACAATTGGTAATGGGCGAAGAACCTCCGTTTTGTCCTACTAATCCGCCCAAGTAAGAACTTGTTTGTGTTAAGAAACTAACCTCGCCGGTTACGTAACAATTGTTGATAGGAGTAGTATTATTAGAACCTACCAAACCGCCGGTATAAGAAGCTCCCCAAACAGTGCAATCCTCTACACCAAGATTTTCTATTTTTGCGCCATTAGTATAACCAAACAAACCCTGGTAACTTGCAGACCTGTTAATTTTCAGGTTTTTTACCACAAAACCGTCCCCGTCAAAATTACCTTTAAATTGGTTGGCAGTAGCATTGTTTCCAATCGGGTTCCATCCTGTTCCGGCTTGGTAGTCAATCAGGTCAATATCGTTCATCATTTTATAGAACTTACCGCTTGTGTTGTTTCCGTTTCCGGCGTTCACGTAGGTGGCTAAGTCGGCGAGGTCTTGCGCGGTGCATATTTTGTAGGGGTCGGTTTGTGTTCCGGTGCCGGGGGGTGAGCAGGGGTTGGGAACTGTCCCCATTCCGCTCAGCGCAACGGTTTTGTTTGCCGCTCCCGTGCTGCTGATAGTGAGCGAGGCACTGTAATCGCCTGCCACCGTGGGCGCAAAAGTAACGCTAAACGTGCCGCCGGTGCCGGGTAGCGACGGCGGCGTAACACTAAACACTTCGGGGTCAACTCCGCCAAGATTCCACGTAATATTTCCGGTTAAATTGGTGCCCGAAACCGTAATACTTTGCGGTGCTGAGGTCGCACCCGCATTTACTTCGCCAAAATCTATTGAAGTTGGAGTAGCCGTAAGTTCGGGAATGAGTACTTCAATTTTTATGTCATCGAGGTACATATTTGCACCAAAATCTTCGTTTAAAACATCACTTACACCTTCAAAAATAACGTAAACGGCACTCTTAGTTGCTGTGGACAAAGGAACTGAAATAAAATTCCATGCATTCATTGTTCCCCAAGGGGTGGTAGCAGCATAGTATCTATAGAAAGTACCCACCGGTGTCAAACCTGAAATAGATTTTGTATCACTCACATACACATTAACTCTTTCATTACCATAAGTAGAGTTAAAATGATCTCGGTACATCCAAAAAGAAAGCACACTATTGTTGTTATTTGTATTAATTTTTGGGGATATTATTAATGCCTTTTTGTCTGTTGTTGAACTCTGATTTGAATAGAAACGAAGCATACCAGCACCCGATTTTGGCAATAAACTTGGGTGAGGGTTTGTCCCTTGTTCAACCCTGCTCCATTTAAAAGTTGTTGATGTAAACTCCTCGTCCCAGCAGGCGGGGGGATATGTTACTGCGTCGAAACTTTCGTCAACAAGTATTTCGCCTGAGCAGGCGGTATAAACAAGCGGTACTGTCTTGCTTGCCGCCCCGCCGCCGCTGATGGTCAACGTGGCAGAGTAATTTTGCCCGGGTGTTCCGGTAAAAGTAACTTTCACAAAACCTCCTTGTGTGACACTCCATGGTGCTCCGACAGCCGTAAAGGCACTTGCATTCGGTCCGGTTATGCTGAAAGATATATTTCCTGTAAGATTTAATCCTCCTACCGATACTAATTTGGAGGAATTGGTGGGTAAGTTAGAAAAACTTAACTCAGGGGGAACAGTATTAATGGTAGGTCCAACCGGATAAGGTCTGTATCCGGCAGTTGCCGTCTTTGTCTCTCTGAGAACCCGGGTATTATCCATGGTTGTAGCGTCGCCTATTACTACACCGTTATAAGATTTTAAGGGTGTGGAAAAATAACCTATTCGGGTATAATTACCAGATTCGCCATATTCGCTGGCAGCCTCATAAGTCATTATGGAGCACACTTTTGCAGGTGTGCCCGATACAGTTCCTTTCCATCCGGCTGAACACTGATTTAAAGGAGCAGGCAAGTCGGTGTTTGGACCGGGCTGTGTAGCTTGTCCGGCGTGGTGATGCGCTCCCATATTGTGTCCCATCTCATGAACAACAGTATAACCAGTATGCGATTGCTGTACACGGTTTATGGACATAGCGTATCTGTCGTTCCAAAAACCGTTTGGATTGGTTAAAAGCCATCCCGAACCTCCTGTATAACCTATCTCTGCTAAAAAAACTACCATATCTGCACAGAAAGCATCTCTGAGGGGCCAAACTTCGTCCATATATCCGTCATCAGGCTCAAAAAGACGATAGAAGTCTTGACTGGTATTTGTTTCTACATAATCTGTTTGGTATTTATACACCATCTTAAAAGTAACTCCTGTGCCGGAGTTTACCATCGCCTGATTTGCTCTCAGCATTGCCTGGTCAATCACATAATCAATGCTTGTAGCATTGGCAGATGCCCAAGTGGCAGCTTTCTGCGTATAAACAAAAAGCAGATGAATGTCATAATCATCGTTTGGTCCCCTTCCGCCCGGTTCCCAACTACTTACTTCCAATTCCTTTGGTACGCTTACAATAGCGTCGGTATCAGGCAACTCATTCAACTCCGACATGGGCATTTGTGCGATATATCCTTGTTCGTTTTTCGTAACAGCAAAAAAGTATTCATCAGAAACAGGGATTTCAGCAGAAAAGGAAATTGCTGTTTCCGAAACCACAATGTAGCAAAAAGCAAAATCGTGACCCACAATTTCGGCAGCGATACTTGTTCTGTCTTCAGTTACGGTAACACGCTGTATTGTGGCTTTATACTGTTTGTCGTCAAAAAAACCAAGCAACAGTGTATCGCCAATGTTGTTAGCGCGCAGATGCAACAACTGCGTATTGTAATCAAACTGTCGGTATCGGTCAACCTCTTTAAAGATTTCCCGCACGGCAGGGTCGTTGCTTGTTTGTTCCTGTAAATTTCTGCTGCCTGCATCGTTGATATCAATTAAACTTTGCGCATTCACTGTTAAATGCAGTAGCGCAGAAGAGCAGAAAAGCAGAAAATAATTTAAAAATTTAAAATTTGAAAATTTAAGATTTAAAGATTTAAAGATGTTACGTGTAGTGTGTAACGCGTAACGACTGTTACTTGTGGCTGGGAAAGTGTAGATTTTGTTCATAACTATTTTGGTTGTTTAATGATTAATTTTGATTTTTTGTTAACATTTTTTTGCATATGAATATGCGTTGCAAAAATATATAAATGTTTGCAACCTAATCAAGTATTTATAACATTAACGTTGCAAATATTTTCCTTATCTTTATAATATTCTGCCACTGAGGTAGTTTTGTTTGGGAAAATGAGGTGGGAATGAGGTTTTGCCTCATTGATTCTACCCCTCCTTTTTCTTCTGCTTTACTGTGCGCTTGAATTTCATTATTGCAAGATTTACTTCATAACTAGTTTCGTCATCAGTAACTTCTAATTTATCGCCCAAAATATCTGCAATGATTTCGCCGGTTTTTTGCATTAGTGATTTTTGCGTAGGTTCGTCCTCGGCTTCAGAAATTTGGGAGAAAGTACGCGACAATTCTCGAATTTTTGCAAATGCCTCTACAATGTTAATTGTAGTTTGCGTGGCTTTTGGGCTTTTCAAAATAGTTGCCAGCATGTACAAACCCTTCTCGGTAAAAGCAGTTGGAAAAACAGTAGAATGTTTCAATTTATTGAACCGGTCAAAATCTTTGACCAGTTCATCTTTCTCTTTAGGAAGTGTCTCTAAAATATAACCATCCGGAAATTTGTTCGGATTGTTTCTAACCGCTTGGTTAATTTCTTTTGTTTCCACGCCATAGAGTTCGGCAACATCGCTATCTAAAATAACGGAAATGCCTCTAATTGTGATGATTTTCTCTTCAACAGAGTTGTTTTTTAGTATATCCATAGTAATAAAAATTAGACCGCAAATATACAACACGAAAAACCGTTTGTCAAGGGGTAGTGTGTTTTTTTTATTCTTGCCTTATTTTTAGCACACAGATGACACAGATGCGAAAGATTTTCACAGATTATTGAACAATAATCTTCTTTGCCATTTGATGATTGTTTCGCGCAACCTGAATCAAATATGCCCCTTTCTGCAGAGTAGATAAATGAAGCGTTCCGTCTCGGAAACTATTATTATGAAAGACTCTCTTTCCCATCAAGTCGAAAACGGAAAGTTCGTAACTGCTTTCAATTCCCGTATTTACAGTTACAATCCCTGTGCTTGGATTTGGGTAAATTTCAAATTTTTTGAAAGTTGAGATTTTGTTTTCCTTAATGGAAACAGGGGAGTAATCTATACTAAGCGAACAAAGTCTAATTACCCCAACGTCTCCATGCCCGCTTGCTCCTAATCTTATCCTGAGTTGAAAGAAAGGTGGAGTAATATACTCACTAAGCGATATGGTAAGAGTATCTAAAGGTGTTTTAATAAAATCAACATTCTTAGCCAACTTGTGCCAAGTTTTTCTGTCGGATGTAGCTTCAATAAACCAGTATTGTAGAGCAGAGTGCTGATTGTTGTTCGGAGAGGCATCTCGAGCTACTATTTGTAATGAAATATCAGAACTGTTTTCCGGAATATTAAACCAATCTAATTCCAAAATGCTAAATGGGATTTCTTTGGGATAATTATAGGGTGTAATGTGTAGCCACGGGGAAGTTTGAACTATCCAGTTTTTGTGCCACCAAAATTTTAGTTCTTCTCTGTTACTGTTCAAATCAAGATTGTAAGGAATGGTCAATGGTAGCGAGAAAACAATGCTGTCAATATTGGAGGGATTACTTTCTTCAGAAGTGCCGGTTTTTACGCCTTTAACCCAATAGGCATAAGTATCGCCTAATACTACGTTG
>Ga0209737_10000592_pt1 | contig 29051 bp, 31 predicted proteins | sample TergutCu122P3_FD_187284 | JGI IMG/M metagenome (GOLD analysis project Ga0209737, IMG submission 187284) | Cubitermes ugandensis P3 segment gut microbial communities from Kakamega Forest, Kenya - Cu122 P3 (SPAdes) (version 2) | ecosystem: Host-associated > Arthropoda: Insects > Digestive system... | reverse complement strand
TCAGTTTCAGCAATTCATCTTGATCCATCCGGTTCATCTCGTGCTTTATTTAATATTTATATTTTTCAGTATTATTTTAAATTTTTGTGGAACTTTTAGAAATTCTTTTGGGAGACTGAATAGTTACGATTTTTGTTACGAAAATTAGGCGACAAAACTGAGAATAAAATGCGTGTGATTAGATATATGGAGAAATTGTATGTATATTTGTCACGTTTCGACATTGCAAATACGTTCCTATCTGAGCTATCTCATTCGATGATAGAAATAAAATTCCAAATTCCAAATGCTGATGCGGTGAAAAACTAGTGCACAGACAAAGTTATATCCTATAACTTAGGATGTAGATAATTGAACTGAAATAAATTATAATTCTCACTGATAATTGTTTATTGGCAGTTTAAAATGGAGAACTGCTGAATCAAACTAAATGACTTCTAACCAAATTTATAAGTTTGTCAAGGCACTAGTAAAAAGGGATAGCTCAGATAGGAACGTATATGCAACATCATAATCGGGGGATTCATGATGAAATACGATTTTGAACTCAAACAATCACTTTTTCTGCTGGCAAACAGGCGGCGGGCAAGTGGTTGGTTGCTGCCATAAAAGCTATCGTCCATTGGGGGAGTTTTACCGATGAAATTGCGTCATTTCATATTTTTACTTGTAGTTGTATCGCTCATGTGCATTCCTGCGGCTGGTACTGCGGCTCCGATTCAATCTCATCATACCGTTTGATGGTAGGTGTTCAGGATCAGCTGAATTAGTTATTGTTGCACATGGTGAGTACGACTGTTTTACACGGGGGTGTAATGCAATTATGAATAAGAAAACAAAGCAAAAAAAATATCATACTCACATGCCTTCTGATTCTGTGTGTCACAGGGATGACAACAGGAGTGAATGCAGAGAGAACAATTGCATATGATGCAAATGGACTCCCATATATCGCAGGAGATAATCATCGTAAAATACAATTTAGACGCAGTTGCAACGCATATGGCTGAATTTGAGTTTGGAAATGAGCTGCATCAAGACCCATGCAGATATATGGTGGAAGTAGTAGATGCAGATGGGGAGAGAATGGCTACACTTGATGCAGAGGGTATTCCCTAGAGGCCGTCCAGTGAAGAGATCTGCATATAATGTTTTCCCAAAAAAGCCTGATTGGGGCTTGATATGACCTCCGATTTCCTTCACTGGACGGTCTCCCTATACTGTGGAAGGAAATAGTATCAAATATATCTCAAAAACTGACACGAAGCTTCCTTCTGCGTCTGCCAGCTCAGAACTTCATCAAAACTCATATATGGACACATATATGGTAGAAGCAGTACATGCACTTGATTTCTCTATTGAAGCAGATCTATCAGATCTCGTGCCTGGAATGCAGCTTGCATCCATCGATCAGAGTGTACCTATTGAGGTAGCTGTTCAGATGCTTGAGCAATCACAGCATGTAGCATATGCAGAGCCGAACTATCTGATCTCTCTTGATCCAATCGATTCAGTGCCTGTAGATCAATCACTTGCAACACTCTCTGCACAGCCATTACAAGTGCCAAATGACGAGTATTATAATTCCAAATAACGGAATCGACGACGATAGAAACGGATACGTAGATGATTACTATGGCTGGAACTTTGTCTCAAGCAATGGAAATCCAATGGATGACCGTGGGCATGGAACACATGTTGCAGGTATTATCGGTGCAGTCGGAAACAATGGTATCGGAATTGCAGGAGTGAACTGAAATGTTAAGATTATGTCGCTTAATGTCAATCGATGAAATATTCAAACTCGCAGCCGATCGCGAAAAAGTAAGAGATAGTAGTCACAAATGACAGGGAGAACTGCCCAGTCTCTACACCGTCTCACTCACTGGAAAGCAGGGTGAACTGTCAGGAACTGAAACGAAAATAGGGTATGTCTATGCTGAGATGGGTGGTGAGTGAAGAGATAGGGGCATCTCTGAAATATGTAATATACCTACTACCTCCATTTTAATTAATGAAAGAAATCTAAAACGATTTCAATTTGTATCCTACTTTTCGCACATCCACAATTAAAAGCCGTGTTTCTGTAAAAAAGTGACGAAATACTGTGAATAATTTTATGAAATGAGAAATGTTTCACGCTTTTTATTACTATTTTACTGAACTTATTACGTATGACAAATTCCTATAAATATTCGTATTCATGCGAAATGAGGGTTGTATATAACTTCTCCTGTTTTTATGACGTGCTCAACAAAACCACTTTTATCACAGAGTTCATCTAATAAATGAGGTCCTATATCTATGCTTACGCGACGTGTCAAGCTGCACAATAAAGATGCAGTTTAAAGCCAATTGCCCTGAAAATCATTCATTACAACAGCAATATCTATAGTCACTCCATTCATGTGGATTACCATTTTCATATGAGCCAAAAAGGATTATGGCATTTGGGCTTAGCACCTTCTTAAACTTCTTCTCCGTATGTAATAGCTACCACCCTCTCCTAACCCTCTCGCTTTTTAGGCCATTTATCGCGCACCTATCCTACTTTCATCCTCATATTGCCCTACTTTGTAAAGTGCATGTGCATATCAACCATTTCAAGAAAACAATCACCTAAAGCGTGTGAATCTAAAAAATAGGTGTGGAAAAATTTCTATGCATCTCATGAAAAAAATTGTATGAAAATATAATAGAATATTTGCATTTAAAACGTCTAAATTTAGAAAATGATGACAAAGAACAAACAAATATACGAAAAATGAGAAGGAAATAATAAATGCGTTAAAATGTCAGAAAATGGCTTCACATTTTAAATTTATGACTCAAATTATCGCCATTATAAGAAACAACAACCTTATGAAATACACTTTTACAAAATTGCGCAATTGCATGGAGAAATGACCTATCGACAAGCAGGACAACGCTGGTTAAAAGCTAGAATCAGGAGAGGGCGGAATAGCTATTTCCTAACAGTTGCTTTATCCAACATAGAAACTCCTCCGTTTGAATCAACATTTGCTCGCTTTCATCCATATAATTCAACCCTCCGTTACAGAATACCCTCTGTTTCACATTTCAAACGTGAAGGTGATAGTAAAGCGGTTATTGTTAAAAATCTAAAAAAGAAGCAATGATGCGTTCAAGACGCGTGGATCATGATTAACATCATCTTAAAATCTGTACGGGCGTACACTGCGTGAGGGATATTGGCTGGCATGATGATCAACTCTCCGCTTGTCAGCAGATGTTCAACACCATCAATTATTACCCGTGCATTTCCATCCATCACATATAACATTGCATCAAAAGGAGCAGTATGCTCTGAAAGCCCCTCTCCTTCACTGAATGCAAAAAGGGTTACTGTTCCTGAATTGGTAAAAGCAAGCATCCGACTTACAACAGATCCCTTCTGATACTCAACCATCTCTACCGGGGTTAACACTTTTCCTTTTAGTTCTTCGTAATTATCAGGCATTATATCTCTCTCCATCAACAGGTGATAATGCAATTGTCACACTGATTCCTTCGATATCCCAGTCTTTATCCACCTGCCAAAGCTTTTCAACTGGACGAAGACCATGTCTGTCATAAAACACATAACTCGTCGCCCGAACCTCTCTTGCGATGAGATCTTGCATCGACTCATCAATCAGCGCTGCTATGCGTATATTATCTATTACTATATCAAGATCAATACATTCGTCTACATTTAAGTTCAGCTGTTTTCGCATATCCTGAACACGTCGAATCAATTCACGAGCATATGCTTCGGCCTCGATCTGAGGCGTCAGTGTCGTATCTACATACACTGTTGCGCCCTCCATTGATGCTGCAAACACATCCTCTGGCAAGCTATCAATGAAATTCACATGCTCGCTTGTGATGAAAAATCCTGTCCTTCCATCTCGAAGCACTGCCTCTCCATACATTTCCAGTTCTGCTTGGAGGGTTGGTCCATCTGCCGCTTCAATTAATGCTTTGACACGTGGACCTTCTTTTCCAAACTCAGGTCCAATCTTTTTCATATGCGGTTCAGCAATGCAGCTCAACTCCTGCCATTTCCCGCGTATCACTTTGACAGTATATGCATTCGCACGAGTACGTGCGATATCCAGAAGAGAAGAAAATGCCTCTTCAACGACATCGGTCTCTGCGGCAACTACAATTCGTTCTACTGGCCAGCGGTGTTTGCGTTTTCCACTCTGCCTGGCATTTGCAGCTGCCTCATCAAAGTTTCGAATAACTTCCATCCATGCTTCAAGAGATTTATCAATCAGCTTATAGCTTCCAGAAATCCAAGACCGCATGTGCACTGACTCAGGATCATGTTCCAGGCGCACATGCTGATACATATACTCGGCGAGGTGAGGAACGAACGGTGCAAGTAGCCGGTTCAGCATCCGTTGACAATAATACATCGTCTCATATGCAAACCGTTTCTCGTCTGAGTCTGTCTCATCCCACATACGTGGACGCACGAGCTGAATATACCAACGTGAAAGATCTTCGAGAATAAACGTCATCAACGCCCTGGTAACCTTATGAAGCAAATACTCCTCCATGTCTTTTGTGACATCTTGTGCAAGCGAGTTTATTCGTGAGATGATCCAGCGATCTTCAAGTGGCATTGAACGAATCTCACGTAAAATATAACTCTCATCCCATGTTCCATCCTCTCCGCCAACAGGAACAAATGAGTCCATAATCATGTATGGAAGTGGGAAACGGTGTACATTCCATAGGATATTCAATGTACGGTGTGTATTTGCAACATTTTCCCAGTTAAATCTGAGGTCTTCCCATGGTGCACCAGATGAAAAAGCGTACAAACGAAACGTATCAGCACCATACTTCTCCACAACTTCGCCAGGAGTTACTGAGTTTCCAAGAGATTTACTCATTTTACGTCCATCTTGATCCACTAAAAATCCGTGCATCATGACCTGTTTATATGGTGCTCTATTAAACGCAATAACTGATGCACCAAGCTGAGAATAAAACCATCCACGGATCTGATCTTGGCCCTCAATAATCCAATCTGCTGGCCAATATCGTGCAAAATTCTCTTCATGCTCAGGGAACCCAAAGGTTGCCCATGATGCCATTGCAGAGTCAAACCAGACATCAAAGACATCAAGCACCCTCTCCATCGTCCCTCCACAAGAACAAGGGATCGTCACATCATCAACATATGGGCGGTGGGGATTTGTCAGGTTCGTACCCGCTACTTCATTCAGCTCAGACAGCGTTCCAAATACACGCCGCATCGAACAAGAATCACATCTCCATATCGGGATTGGAATTCCCCAATATCGCTGTCTTGAGATACACCATTCACGTGCCTCTGCAACAAAATCATGAAATCGTCCACTCCCTGCCCAATCTGGGTACCATGTCGTGGCTTTGATCTCTGTAAGCATCGTCTCTTTGATCTTTGGGACTGAAAGAAACCACTGTTCTGTCGCTCGAAAGATAATTGGAGTCTTGCAGCGCCAACAATGTCCATATCGATGCGAGACATCATGTCTGGAAAGCAGATGATGAGAAAGAGCATCACATACCGCATCATTTGCCTCGCGAACGACTAATCCTTCAAATGCTCCTGCATCTTTGGTGAATCTTCCAGCGCCATCAACTGGGCAAAAAATCTCAAGGCCTTCTTTGACGCCAAGCAGGTAGTCATCCCATCCATGGCCTGGTGCAATATGAACCATACCAGAGTTATCCATCACCACAAAGTCTGCAACATACACTCGATGGTGGATATCAGCCTGATGAGGAACAGATGATATGAGAGGAGAAGAGTAGGTCATCCCTGCAAGCTCTTTTCCGGTCTTTGTCTCAGCAATTTCAAATGATTGATACTTACCCTTTTTCAGAACTGACTCGACAAGCTCTTCCGCAATCCAAAGATACTCGAAAACTCCATCTTTTTCTGCTTTTACTTTTGCATAGATATAGCGTTCACCAACAGCAACAGCAACATTTGCTGGAAGTGTCCATGGAGTTGTCGTCCAGATAACCAGGTACTCTGCTTCCCTTCCTGCATTACCCGTATTTGCCACTGGAAATTTTACATACACTGATGGATCTTTCTCATCCCAGTACTCGACCTCAGAGTCAGCGATAGCAGTTCCACAGCGTGGACACCAGTTCACAACACGGTATCCATTTTCAAGCAACCCTTTCTCTTCCGCTTTTTTCAATGCCCACCATGCGGCATCGATATAATCTGGGGTAATGGTCTGATACGCACCCTTGAAGTCCATCCAAATACCGAGTGCTTCAAACTGGGCATCCATGAGACCTTTCCGCTCGATAGCATAGTCCTGGCAGGCTTGAATAAACTTTTCAACACCGTACGCTTCGATATCACGCTTACTCTGAAATCCAAGCAGCTCCTCCACTTTCACTTCAATTGGTAAGCCATGCATATCGTATCCTGCGCGATCAAAGACATTATGTCCAAGCATTCTGCGATAGCGCAGCACAGCATCTTTTATAAGTTTATTCCATGCGGTACCGATATGAATATTGCCAGTGGTATACGGTGGCCCATCAATAAAAACCCAAGGAACACCAGAGCTGCGCTCCGCCTTGATACGCGGATATATTTTTTTATCTTGCCAAAATTGCTGTATTTCTGCTTCTACGTTTTTTGCTACGTAATTACTGATTACTTCCAACAAGTCGTATCCCTCAGTCTCTCACTGGCATATGGCATGACATGTACGTGTGTATAGCTTAACGATGCACATACCTAGTTCTCATACTTTGTTCTCATACTTTATTTTATCTCTCATGCAGATCTCCTATTGATAAGACAAGACTTTTGTTTGTACATATCGTTAACATATGGAGTTATTATGGACTATATTTCTGCAATAAAAGAGTTTGGAAGAGATGCAAATCCATTTTTTCGCGAAATGAATATTGCAATAGTCTCATATGAAAATGGCTCTGCAACGCTATCAATGCCGATCACACCAAAGCTAGCAAATGGCATTGGATGGCTGACAGGAGGGATGTACGTCTCCCTTGCGGACGAAGCAATGGCACTTGCATTGATCAGTTCCTTATCTCCTGATGAAGGAAGTGCTACCATCTCACTTTCGACCCAGTTCATAAAAGGAGTTCGAGAAGGGACCATTTTTGCAAAGGGAACCTTGGTTCGAAAAGGTAGGCAGATTGCATTTTTAGAAGCGGTAGTAACTAATGAAAGTGACCTTGTGCTCACTCGTTGTCAGGCTTCGTTTTTGATAATACCAAAATAAACATAATAATTACCATAGTAACAGAACAAAACAACTTATAGACAAATAACAAGCTCAGGGTTGAGACATCAGTGAAATATATTTTTGTTACCGGCGGTGTGATGAGTGGCCTTGGAAAAGGAATCACTGCTGCATCAATTGGAAGAATTCTCAAGAATAGAGGATATAATGTTACTGCTGTCAAGATAGATCCATATCTAAATATTGATGCAGGAACTATGAATCCAACACAGCATGGAGAGGTGTTTGTGCTGTATGATGGTGGCGAAGTAGATCTCGATCTTGGAAACTATGAACGATTTTTAGAGATAGAACTAAGCTCGATACATAATATCACTACCGGCAAGGTCTATCGAACCGTTATTGAAAAAGAACGAAGGGGAGAGTATCTTGGAGAAACAGTCCAAATAATCCCTCACATTACCGAACAAATCATTGATTTCATTACCGCTGCAGCGCAGGAAAAGATCTTCTCAGGCGCACCTGCTGATGTATGCCTGGTCGAGGTTGGTGGAACGGTTGGAGATATTGAAAGTATGCCGTTTTTAGAAGCTGTACGGCAGATGCGAAGTACTATTCCTGCATCAGAACGACTGCTTGTGCATGTCACGCTCATGCCTTCTGACTCAATGGGAGATCTCAAAACAAAACCAACACAGCATTCTGTAAAAGCGCTTCGAGAGCTTGGACTGTTTCCAGATATCATCGTTGGACGTTCTGATCACATGATCTCTCCAAGTACCCGCAAAAAGGTCTCTGCATTATGTGATATCCCAGAAGATAGTGTTTTTAGTGCAAAAACAGTGCCTGATATCTACCAGGTACCTCTTGCGCTTGAAGACGAGGGATTTTCAGATGTATTGGGACGTTATTTGGAACTCCATAACCCTGTCGTTGATCAAACGTGGAATCAAACTGTCTCACGCGAGTATCGTCATGAGGTTACGGTTGGAATTATAACAAAGTATGATGGTGAAGATGCATATCTTTCTATAAAAGAAGCCCTTCGACATGCAGGGCGCTTCCTTGAGACACGGGTTCAGATCCAATGGTTGGATGCAGAGGATGTGACTGACGCACAACTCGATGCATGTGATGGTATTTTAGTGCCAGGTGGTTTTGGAATTCGCGGAACAGAAGGAAAGATAGATTCGATTCGATATGCAAGGGAGCATAAAAAACCATTTCTTGGTCTTTGTCTTGGATTTCAATTAGCAGTATCAGAATACGCACGCAGCATCTTAGGGTACCACATGGCAGGAAGCAGTGAATTTAATGCACCTATCGCAGTTATCACGCTGCTTCCTGAGCAAGAAGGCGTGGAGCATCTTGGAGGAACGATGCGGCTTGGTGATAATCCTGTATCTATACGAGCAGGTACCCTAGCGCACAAACTATATGGTGCAGAAACGATTTTAGAGCGTCATCGTCACAGATATGAAGTAGAACCTGCATTTATTACAGAGCTTGAGAAAAATGGACTCACATTTTCTGGAACAAATAAAAACAGAATGGAGATCTTAGAGTTATCCAATCATCCATTCTTCTTTGCATCACAATTTCATCCAGAGTTTCGTTCAAAGCCAACGCGTCCATCTCCACCGTTTATTGGTTTTGTCACAGCATGTCTTGCAGAAGCGAGTGAAAGAGAGAAAAATAAGATGATTTAAGTGTGAGTCTGCCAGAATTAAATATTATTGTCGCAATGTGCATGGCTGCGGTATTTTGGGTAGTACTTTTGTTCAGTATATTTCTTGATAATGGAGACGATCCCTTTCCACCTACGCTAAAAGAAGGTGTCATCAGAGTGGCATGTATCGGCGACAGTATCACTGAAGGTTACGGCATTGAAGACAGAGGGCACAATTCATACCCGCAACAGCTCCAGATGCTTCTTGGAGACGAGTATCAAGTACTGAATTATGGACTTAGTGGGAGAACTTTGCAAAAAGGTGGAGATTGGCCTTATACAAAAGAGAGCCTTTATGCGATTTCGCAGGATGCAAAGTCCCACATTGTACTGATTATGCTTGGCACGAACGATGCACACCCAAACAACTGGAATGCTTCTAGCTATGAAAAAGAGCTTGAGGAGTTTGCACGCGGATATCAAGACCTTGATAGTGCACCTGTTGTTTATGTAATGAAATGCCCTCCCATATGCAGAACAGAACTCTCGCACATGAATACGATTCTTGTTTATGAAGTTATTCCAATTATTGAAAGAGTGGCAGAAAAAAGAGGAGTACAAACGATTGATATTTTCTCGGCTCTCGAAAACCACGAAGAGTTTTTCTCGGATGGGGTACATCCTAATGCCTTTGGTGCGAAGATTATAGCAGAAACTGTTTATGATGTGATAAAACCAGTAGGACTGACTTATGGTACAAGTTGATACATTTATTGAAAAGGCAATTTCACAGATTAAAGCTGAGGTTGGAGATGAAAAAGCAGTTATCGCTCTCTCTGGAGGAGTAGACAGCTCCGTATGTGCAGCACTTGCAAAGCAGGCGATTGGTCGGAATCTGCTCTGTATCTATGTCGATACTGGTCTCATGCGAAAAGGAGAAACACAGCGCATCGTAGAATTGTTTGGTTCTGGAAAAGCAGATGGATCCGGTGGTCTTTTAGTTATTGATGCACAAGATGAGTTTTTAGATGCACTTGCAGGAGAATCAGATCCCGAAGCAAAGAGAAAGATCGTTGGAGAACGTTTTATTCGGGTATTTGAGCGAGAAGCTAAAAAAACACAAGCAACTTGTCTTATTCAGGGTACGATCTACCCAGATATCAGTGAGAGTGATGAGGGAATTAAAAGTCACCACAATGTTGGTGGAATGCCACATGCAATTGCATTTTCAAAGGTAATTGAGCCACTTCGCGAACTGTACAAGGATGATGTCCGCCAGGTTGCAGCAGCACTCTCACTTCCTGAAGAGATCGTGACCAGAATGCCATTTCCAGGTCCAGGCTTATCTGTCCGTGTCGTTGGAACGGTTACAAGGGAAGCAATAGAGATTGTCCGTGAGGCGAATGTGATTGTAGAAGAGATACTTATTCCAAAGTATCACCCATGGCAGTGTCTTGCAGCTCTTATCGGTAGAGGTACTGGTGTAAAAGAGGGTTCTCGAAATTTTGGATGGATTGTTGCAGTACGTGCAGTGTATTCCAAAGATGCGATAACGGCAGAGCCTGTGCAGGTTTCATTTGAAGATCTTGCTGAGATTGAAAAGCGCATCACTTCAGCAATTCCAGAGGTCTCACGAGTCTGTTATGATGTCACGCCAAAACCACCGGCGACGATAGAGTATGAGTGAATGGACGGGAAATGAGGCAATGTGCGAAAATATATTGACACTGTACAGATGGGAATCCGTAAGATATTCAATATTCAGCGCAGTCGCTATTTCCCATTGCCTGATTATGATTTGAATACAGCGCAAAAAGTCGCTGTTATCGTTTATGGGAAAGTGTTAGACGAAAATTATACTCGATTGTTGTTCGATCGCGCCGAACTCACACTTGAAACGGTATTCCTGCTTGACCGCGTTCAAAAGAGAATACCACTTGAAAAGGAACAATATCAAACACTGAAAAAACTCGGTGTCATAGAAGGAAAGAGACCAAATGTCTATATTTCAGCAAATGTAGCAGATATTCTCAATCAAAGGGAGCAGTATACCAAGAACAAGGCAATGGACAACAAGTACTATATGGATTTGATAATCAACTACTTGCAAAAGTTCGGAAGCGGTACAAGAGCTGATTTCATGATTTTGCTCAGTGGTAAACTATCTGATGTACTTGATGATGAGCAAAAAAAGAATAAGATCAGATATTTGCTTACATCAATGCATAAAAAAGGAATCATAGAGCGCACAGCAGCAAGCAAGAAAACAAATGCATGGAAATTGAAAGAACCTAAATGACGGGGAGATCGATCTACCAATGATCTATCAAAGAAGAGTTACTGCTCTGTCCATATTATCTCCCTTTTCGTTTAATCTCAGCGAATTATTAACTATGATCTGTTATAGATGTGCTAATCAGTACCCAACCCAGTACCAAATCATGTTCCAATGAATTGTGCATCAAAATCTTCTCTTCTTTGGCGCCTAAGCGAGGATTTTAGCTTAAGTATTGAGCCTATTTTACTTGATAACTAAGCGAAATAACACCGAAGCATCAGGATAATTCTCAGATTTTAGCTTAAGTATTGAGCCTATTTTACTTGATAACCCCAAAGATAAAAGTGGTTTTGTTCGCCCCATTTACAAAGCAGGTCAAATGATTTATCAATCAAAAGCAAACCTGTAATGGTTAACTGGCAGATATAGAAGAGAGAATCCTTAAAATGTCCATAATGGAGAATAAAATGAAAACAACAGAGGTAAAAGAGCGCGATGCCACGTACATCATGCCCACCTTTGGTCGTGAGATACTCCTTACCAGAGGTGAGGGATCATATGTATGGGATAGTGAAGGAAACAGATACTTGGATCTGGTTGCAGGAATTGCCACCTGTAATACTGGGCACTGCCACCCTGCTGTTGTGCAAGCGATTGCCGAACAGGCAAAAACCCTGATGCACTGTTCAAACCTTTACTATCCTCCACATCAGGCAGTGCTTGCAGAAAAGCTTGTAGCACTCAGTGGAATGGCAAAAGTCTTTTTCACAAACTCTGGCACGGAGGCAACGGAAGCAGCTATCAAGCTGGCACGGATCAGAACAGGCAAAAACGCATTTATAGCATGTGAGAATGGCTTCCATGGAAGAAGTTGCGCAGCACTTGCTTGCACATATAAACCAGAGATACGCGAACCATTTGAACCCTTACACCCACCTTGCACTTTTGTTCCATATGGAGATGCACAAGCAATCAAAGAAGCAATAACACCTGATACCGCAGCTGTGATTCTTGAGCCAGTACAAGGAGAAGCAGGTGTTATCATTCCACCATCTTCATATCTTGCCGCAGTGCGTAAGATCTGCGACGAAGCGGGAATACTTCTTATTCTCGATGAGGTTCAGACTGGCATGGGGCGCACAGGAGCCTGGTTTGCATTTCAGCATACAAAGATCATGCCAGACATTATAACGCTTGCAAAAGGTCTTGGCAGTGGATTTCCAATGGGTGCCATACTTGCAAGAGAGGGCCTCCAGTTTGAAAAAGGGGAACATGGCAGCACTTTTGCAGGAGGGCCTATTGCCTGTGCAGCTGGATGTGCAACGATAGATGTCTTAAAAGATGTCACCCCCGATGTTCCAAGAAAATCCCTCTTATTTGCTGAACTCTTAAAAATGCATAATCCTCGGGTCTATGGACTTATGATCGGGATCAGTGTTGGAGATCGCTGCCCAGAGATTGCAGCATACTGTGTGAAACATGGGGTGCTTGTAAACTGTGCAGCACATGGAAATCTCAGATTAGTTCCCCCACTTACCATATCTGATAATGAAATCATGGAAGGATGCAATGTCATAAATGAGGCTTTTTCCTCCTTATCTATTACATGCAAGATAGATTGAATATGACCTTCGAGCAAAAAGCCCTTATTCGCTCCTTATATGATCCAGATAATGGATCCACTAAGGGGTATTCATTTTCTTTGTCTCCAGCAGAAGTTGAGCGTCAGTTTGGCGGAGCTGTTGCAAGGCTTGCAAGCAATGAAAATCCATTTGGCCCTTCTCCAGCCGTACTCGATGCTTTAAAAATGGCGCTTTCAGAAGTTCATCGCTATCCAGACAGAGAAACAGAAACACTTCAAGAGGCTCTCAAATCCTTGCATGGTCCATATTCTTTTGTTATTGGAGCCGGTATGGATGGAGTTATTGAGACAGTACTCCGCGTTCTTCTCGAACCAGGCGATAAAGTTGTGGTAATCGGGCCCACTTTTTCATTTTATCAGCTAGCAGCAGAAGCTTGCCATGGTTCTGTCTGCGCAGTTCCATTGAATGATGACTTTTTAGTGGATCCGCAGGCTGTTATTGCTGCATCTAAAGGTGCAAAAATTACATTTCTATGTACTCCAAATAATCCAACTGGAACTGCTGTTCCACTTGAGATCATTGAGCAGATTGCACAATCAATTGATGGTCTTTTGTTTGTAGACTGTGCATATGGTGAATTTTCAAAAGATCTTCCATATGATCTGGTAAAGAAACACTCCAATATTCTTATTGGGCGTACAATGTCTAAGCTGTACGGACTCGCTGGACTTCGACTTGGTTATGCAGCAGTTCCTGACTGGTTCTTGCCATATTGTAAGAAGGCAGAAACACCTTTTGCAGTGGATGTGCTTGCACTCCGTGCAGCAGTTGCTGCTCTTATGGATCAAGAATACAGTGAGAAAGTCCGTTCCCATATTATCAAGTGGCGTGAACAAATCATCCAAAAGTCACCACTGCCAGTAATACCGTCCAGCTCAAACTTCTGTCTCATTGATGTTTCGCCAAAGACAGGAGCAGAAGCAACGCTATTTTTTGCAGAGCGAGGAGTACTTGTTCGTTCTTGTGACTCGTTTTCAGGACTTGAACCACATTATATTAGAGCGAGCATTGGACTAGACTGGGAATGTGAGCGATTACTTGGGGTCTTATATCTACTTGCTGAAGAAATGAAAGAGTGAGAAGTTGTAACTGCTTGCATACACACCACTTCATTTCATGTCGCTGACAGGTAAATGGCTTAAAAAAACATGAAACAATTACAAAATGGCAAATGATCAATTGTGTCCATGTGCGGTCGCAATTCAAATGGGAGCATTATGGACGATTTACAGAAAACAGACGCTAAGTATATGACACAGGAGATTTGATGTTTTTACTTACTGGCACTCCTGGAGTTGGAAAGAGCACCATTGCTGATGCACTCGCAAAAAAAGGCTATCAGATAATTCGTGCAAAAGATACTGTCCGCGATTATGTGCTCGAAGAATCAGATGACGATACACTCATCGATGTGGATGCTTGGGCTGATGACTTTCATCCAGTAGATGGAATTGTTGAAGGACATTTTTCTCATTTTATTCCAGGTGCAACTGGTGTTATCATACTTCGATGTAACCCTGATATATTGACATCCAGACTCCGTGCCAGAGGTTATAGCGCAGAAAAAGTACGTGAAAATGTAGAGGCAGAGATATTAGATGTTATCTTGATAGAAACACTTGATCTCTACACTGAAGAACAGGTTTATGAGATAGATGTTTCGAGTGCATCTATTGAAGAGATTGTAGCACATGTCGAGCACGTACTTGAAGGTCACGCATTTCCATGCTGTGGGATTGTGGATTGGACCGGGTGGCTATAAAAATCCACTCAGAATAAGAAAGTAGCTGACCTATTTTCCTGTTCATACCTATTTACGTTCTCAATTGTGCATTGTGCAAGCAAATTGTTACGCCTATTCTTTTTTCAGCTCAGATATTTTCATCTCAGCATCTGCGAGAATCTTTTCACAATTCTCAATAAGAGTGATTCCTCGCTCGTAGACCGCAATACTCTCTTCAAGACTCGTTTCACTATCCTCGATTTTTTGAATCAGGGTTTTAATCTCACGCATTAACTCTTCAAAATTAGTCATTTATTTTCCTCAATATATCAATAGAATTAACAGTCGCAGTCGCAGTTCCATCAGCACATGTCATAGTAATATCGGATCCTACCGTTATCTCCCTTACAGATCTAATAATGGAATCATTTGGCCCCTTTACAAAACAATATCCCTTAACGAAAGGAACACGGGGATCATGTGCCTTGATGAGAGAAAGCAGATGTTGCAGCTCGATTCGAGATGCACATAGATGATTTACATATGCAGCATGAAGATGATCAAGCACTGTTGTAAGTATCTCTCTTCTCTCTTTTATCTGGCGTGAAAAATGAATTGCAGGATTGTACGCTTTCATTTCTGCGCGAGCTGCCAAAAGGTCACGCTTTGCTGAATCATGATGCATCAAGACGGCGTGTCTCAGCCTGTCTGCCTGATCTGCAAGTTTCTCCTGACGTATCATTAATCCCCGCCTAAGGGTAATTGGCATAAAACGATCTCTTGCATGATTCAAAGACTCGAATTCATGTTCAAGACGGGTCTGCAATAGCTGACGAAGCCTCTTTTTGCACTCCTGTACGTGCAACATCTCAGAAACTCTATCTGGAACAGCAAGTTCTGCTGCGTGAGACGGAGTAGATGCACGTACATCTGCTGCAAGATCAGCAAGAGTTACGTCAACTTCATGGCCAATTGCTGAGATCACAGGCACAGGGGCCGCTGCAATCGCTCGAACAACATCTGGATGGTTAAAAGGAAACAGATCTTCAAAACTTCCTCCCCCACGTCCTACAATGATCAAGTCAACCGAATCGTGGAGGCGTTCAATGGCAGCTGAGATCTCTATATGTGCATCTGATCCCTGAACATTCGTTGGAGAGAGTACGAGCTCAAGGGGAAAGCGGTTTTTGATGACATTTGTAATATCATGAAACACTGCCCCTGTAGGAGATGTAACCACTCCGATGTGACGTGGATAACGAGGTAGCATTCGTTTTCTTTCATGTGAAAAAAGTCCTTCCTCTGATAACTCATGCTTCCATCTCTCAAGCAACAGGTGTTTTTCTCCAGCACCATCTGCCTGCATATCACTGACAATCAGGCTGTAGCTTCCATGGGGGGCATAACACTGAATCGTTCCATGTGCAAGAACAGCCATGCCATCTTCTGGGGAGAATGAAAGTCTGCCTGCGGCAAACTTCCACATCTTGCAGCTAACAACAGCATCCTGATTGCCATGCTCAGACAGTGTGAAATAGAGATGGCCTCCACTTCGCTTTGCGTTTCTAACCTCACCACGCACACAAATATCGGTAAGAGAGGGAACAGTCAACAAACCAGAAACGATAGTTGACAGATCGGAGACATTCAATATTTGGCATGATTCTTGCTTCAAGGATTTTTCTGGTTTCTTTTTCTGGTCACTCTCAGCTTTCTCTGTCTCGAAACGTTCTCTTCTGTTTTCTTCTCCCCATTCAAAGAGAGTCGTGATACCACGCCGCCGCATATCTTCTATATTTCCAGTTTATACTTGTTTTTTCATTTACAGGTCAAAAATGTGACATTTTGTGCGTCTGGAAACGATTTACGATATCCCTGCACTGCTCTCTCGCTCTTGCCTTGCGCGTTCTATCAGTTTTTGAAATTCTGCTGCACCCTGATTAATTCGCTCTAGTTTCTCTTCAAACGAAAGATCCTTTGTTTCTTCATAGAATTCTTCACGAATCCGGTGCAATTCTTCAATAACCTTATCTCTCATATTAAATCCCTCACAGTAACATTGATGGTGATATAATTTTTATTTCACGATATCCTAATAATAAGTTTACGGCATTCACCCTGTTGATGGTTTTAATGTTGACAAAATGTTTAAAATTCCAGCTTATGATATAATCACAGTCATTTGAAACAGCACATGCAATATGGGCTAAATCAACCATGTTTTTCTTACTTAATACATTATATTGCAGATACATTTCAGTGAGTTCATCCTGCTGTAAAGTAATCTGTACGAATGGCTCTTTTTTCTGTGTTACACCTCCCTAATTCTTCAAGAGTTATATTTGATATAGTGACCTCGTATTCATCTTGTCGTAACAGTTTCCATAGCTCTTGCGTATCGTCCATCTTTTCCAACGCATCGTCTTCCTGTAAATAGCTAATCACCGAAGTATCAAGGTATATCCTTAGTTTTTTCATTATATTACTCCATTTACCCACATTATACTGTGAATTATCTTTTACGGGTTGAAATATCAGAATTTTGATTAATAGCTAGAATCAATGTTTAAAATGACGAATTCCGGTAAATACCATCGCCATTCCAGCTTTATTTGCAGCTTCTATGACTTCATCATCTCGGATGGAGCCACCAGGCTGGATCAATGCAGTCGCACCAGCTTCATGGCAGATATCAAGCGTGTCTAAAAATGGCAAAAAGGCATCAGATGCAACAGCAGTTCCAGCAAGGGGAAAGCGTGCTTTTTGAATCGCGATTCTTGCTGCATCAACCCTGCTCATCTGTCCTGCACCAATACCAATCGCACGAGTTGCATCTGCAAAAATAATCGTATTACTCTTTGTATGTTTGCATACTTTCATCGCAAGTGTCATGGCTGCTTCTTCAGCAGCAGATGGATCGCGGTCAGTCACAACTTTCCAATTCTCTACAACGGGAGGCGTTTTTTGAACGAGAGCTCCACCATCGATAGATCGGATTTCTGGAGAGCTAATCGGATCAGTGAGAGTAATTACACGCATATTTTCCTTTTGCTTGCAGATCTCAAGTGCTTGTGCAGAAAATGAAGGAGCTGCAATTATTTCTACAAAAGTAGAAGCAATCTCCTCTGCAAGGGCAATGTCCACCTCACGATTGACACAGACAACAGACCCATATGCAGAGTCAGGATCAATATCGCGGGCAGAGAGATACGCACTTGTAACATCAGTACCAGTTGCAACGCCGCAGGGGTTATTATGCTTGACAATGACAGATGCCGGTTCAGAAAATTCTTGAAGCAGTTTATAGCATGAGTCAAGATCCAGGTAATTATTATAAGACATTTCTTTCCCTTGAAGTGGAACACAACCAGCAATGCCTTCTGTGCCATATACCATCGCTTGTTGATGAGGATTCTCCCCATATCGAAGTGTTCTACCTCCTGCAAACTGTATGGAATATATCGAAGGGAGAGGGAGATGTACAGCGCCTTCTGTCTTATCAGCAGTTTGATCTGCAAGATATTTTGAGAGATAGTTTGAAATATCGCCATCATATTTTGCCATTGCAGCAAATACCTTTGCAGCAAGTCTCAAACGTTCTTCCAGAGAAATGTCACGACTGACAGAGAGAGAATCAACAATCAAAGAATAATCAGCAGGATCAATAACAACAATCGTATTTTTGTAGTTCTTTGCAGCAGCCCGGATCATTGCAGGACCGCCGATATCGATAAACTCAATGAGTTCATCAAGAGGAAGCGCTTGTTTTGACATTTCTTCAAATGGATAGAGGTTTACAACTAGTAGGTCAATCGATGGAATGTCATGTTTTGCCATTACCGCGTCATCAATACCAAGTCGTCCGAGCAGACCTCCATGTATTCGTGGGTGCAGTGTTTTGACGCGACCGTCCATCATCTCAGGAAATCCAGTATAATCAGAGACTTCAATGACAGAAACGCCATTTGTACGCAGTGCCTGTGCAGTCCCGCCTGAACTAATCACTTCATATCCTGCGCTTTCAAGTTTTTTTGCAAGTTCAACGATACCGTCTTTCTTCCAGACTGAGAGCAATGCACGCTTCTGCTTCATTGTGTATATTATTAGAGTTTCCTGTGCTGAAAAGGATCACGCTAGAAGGGAATGGATTTACATTTACCATTGGTTAGTATAACTTCTCTGCGCGACATGCTTAGCCTGGAATAAAATCACATTCAAACTCAAAATGTTGGCTACACAAAGAGTTCCATTAGCAGACTCTTTTTTTGGAGATCCTTAGTTGGCGCTGTAATGATAGTTACAGTAAACCTGTTTTACACCTCATCTGCCCGCAGTTTTACATCAATTATTCCAAGCTTATCAACCATATCATTTGATTACAATTTTCTACATTTCAACGGAAGCAACAATAAAGACTGTGACAGGAGGGGGCGTTAACAATGCACAATTGAATTATTCTGTCAACCAAAGGCAGGTGTCCATCATTTCTCACCATTCCCCCTTCTGAATTGCAGAGAGAGGAATATTTCCTTTATGTACTGCGGTTGCAACAATCGCACCATCAAAAGAAGCAGCTGCAAGCATATCCAGATCTCGTATTGTTGCAACACCTCCACCATAGTACAGAGGCAGGGTTGTAGCTCTTCGAAGACGAGAGAGCAGAGCAGCATCAAGACCGGTTTCAGTGCCAACGGTGCTGACATTCAGGATAATAATTGCCTCAAAAAAAAGATGCACGATTGAATCCAAAAAATCAACTGGATCCATCCCACACGGAATAACTACACCATTTTTAATATCGACACTCAACACACCAGAGTACTGTGAGAGACGAATGGGATCACAGCCTGCTGTTTCAGTCCCAATAATATTCAAAACTCTGGGAATATAGGAAAGAGCTGTAGAATCTTTGTATCCTTTGTCAAGGAGCACGTGATCTACTTGTGATGCAATATGGTGTACAATCGCAGTATTATCTCCTTGCTCTTCAATACTGTCGAGATCTGCGACATAAACACACCGAGGACGCATATGTGATAAATATTCATCGGGAACAGCAGAAGGAGAAAGACCCCAGGTAAGCGGAGTATATGTATCCCTCTGTCCACTTTTCCCATGCACCACAAGCCCGTTCATAAGATCGATAGCAAGAATCAACTTCATAATACTCACAGATACGTTATGCAGCAGATTGTACCGGAATCACTGACAGAGGAACCGTATCATAGATCAAATCAATTGTTCCAAGAGCTCCATATGAAGTCAGATCAATGGCACCGTACCCACTATCTCGGTACTCCCGAAGGGGAATACCCCATTCATACAAACGAACACCAAGAACTGCATGGTTTGGAAAAAGCATAATCGCTACATCATACCCATCTTCTAATAAGAGAGCTGCAGCAAGAATCGTTCGATCATCACAATCAGCTGCCTTATCAACGAGACTCTCAACAGGATATCGAAGCTCAGTATGGTCTGCCTGAGAAAATGTATGAACAAATGCAGCAATCAACTCCAAATAAGAACGATCTGTATGGTGCTCCATGATTCGATGAAATTCAGCTGAGAGAGCCTCAATAATTGGCTTTTGCGCAGAATCATGAATAAAAACATTGTACAACAGTCCTGGAGGTTCTGATGCACTTTGTGAGGGATCATTCCATAGTGTTCTTTTGTAACTTCCCTGAGCCTGCAAATAAAGCTCACGATTCACAGCTAGCTCAATATATTCATCTGTTCCATTGAATGAAAATGAAAATTCCAGATATAACAGATCGAACTCATTTTGTGGAGCTTGAAGGGCAGGAATAATCACTGCTGGCTGGATTATTGCAGGAGCTACAGAAAGGGCATGAATCTGATCTCGGATCTCTGGATCTAATGGATGGGATGAAGTCTCTTGAAGTGCTTTTTTCACGAATATAACTGCTTCTTCTGTAATGGCCCTGTCTACATCAGAAAGCGAGTGAGTATGTGCATGTTCAAGTGCAAATAATCCATCATCCAGATACCCTAACTCCGAAAGACTTATTCCAAGATTTATCCAGGTAGCACCGTTGCCAGGATCTATCGCAAGTGCATCCAGAAGTGGTGGAAGAGCCCTTTCAAACTCATGAGCATTCAGCTGTGCGAGCCCAAAATTTTGAAGTGCAAGCAGGTACTGTGGCGATAAAAAAGTAGCCTGTTCAAAATACACTGCTGCCTGAGGAAAATCTCCATATAATGCATATGCAGTACCAAGATTGAGATAAAATGGAGCTGCATAGGGTTTCTTGGAGATGGCTTCCTGTAAAGGAGGAATTGCCTCATCATACCGCCCCTGATCAATAAGTACCAAACCAAGATAATTCAGTAGATCTGGATCACCAGGGAGAAACAAAAGCCCTTGACGAAATGCTTCTTCTGCTCCTGATACATTCCCTTGCAGTCTTGCAAGATTACTCCTGGCAAGCCAGGTATTTGGGTTGTAATCTCCTCCTTCTGCTGCAACACGTAATGAACTAGAGATATCATAGGCATCAGATATTGTTTCAAACTGCGTGCTTAAAGCAATTGCAACTCCTGCTACCACACCGATGAGAAGAAGGAGAATAAGCCAAGTATGTTGTGTGAATCGTGCCATATATACGAATTGACTAAATATGTGAATAAGGTATGGGATCTAGGAAAAGAGGGGAATATCCTCAAATGCTCGCCCATCAAAAACCCCTCGTTCGGTAATACGTACCTCTGGAATGACAGTCAATGCGAGAAATGAAAGATACATAAATGCATGTTCGCATCCTCCACATCTGGCAACACAATCCTCTATTTCTGAAAGCTTCTTAGTCACGCCAGAATTAGGTATATCACTCATTAATCCTGCGATAGGCAGAGGAAGAAGGTGCATTTCATCTTCATTTACAATGGCTAATCCTCCTTTATGCTCAATAACTGCTGCAAGTGCCCGACAAATCTCTTCATCAGAAGTACCCACTGCTATAATATTATGGGAATCATGAGAAACAGTCGAGGCAATCGCACCTTTTTTCATGGAAAGTCCATGCACCAGGCCGATTCCCATCTTATGGGGCGTGTACCGTGAGACAACAACAGCTTTTAAGATATCGCGTGAAAAATCAGGAATCATTTTGCCGTTCACAGGGACCCGCATTGCAGATGTATCGATACGATTCCGGTTCAATGAAACGACGGTTGCAATCCCAGACTGTGTAAGCGCAAGGTCCAAAGCAGCAGGAACCGTTGCATGAAATGGATAGAAAGGAGTTTTAGGTACAGGTAAAGGTGGAGCCTCACGGTAACTAATTCCTCCAATAAGCACATCATGAATTGTGCATCTTTCCATATCAGACAAAATAACGAGATCAGCTCGTCTTCCAGGAGTACATGCACCACGGTCGTGAAGAGAAAAACGCTCTGCTGCTGAGAGCGTTGCGATACGATATGCTACTTCTGGCTCACAGCCTCGTGCTATTGCAAGCCGAATGCAATCATCAATCATTCCATTCTGCACCAGTTCAATGGCATCACGATCATCAGTACAAAAACAGCAACGCGGAGCAGTTGCACGGGTTGCCAGTGGGATAAGTTCTACAAGATTCTTCTCAGTCGAACCCTCCCGAATATAGAGGTACATCCCACGACGAAGCTTCTCATATCCTTCCAGATATGAGTTTGTCTCGTGATCACTCTGAATGCCTGCACAGATATAGGCATCAAGGCTGCTTCCAGTAAGCATTGGAGCATGCCCCTCCCGACAAGAGAAAAAGCCAAGTTTTTGAATGATATCTGGATCACCTGCGAGCACGCCAGGCACATTCATAACCTCTCCAAGTGCAATGAGCGAAGTATCTGTTTTGAGAAATGATTGAAGCGTATCTGCAAGAAGAGGCTCGGCACACTCGTCCATCGGAGTTGCAGGCACACATGAAGGAAGTGTATATCTAATATCTGTAATGGAGGGGCTCTGTTGCATGTACTGTATTCCTTCAATGCCACAGACATTTGCGATCTCATGGGGGTCTGCAATCGTTGTTGTAGTACCATGCTGGGCTGCGAGACGGGAATATTCACCAGGGGGTAAGAAACTGCTCTCGATATGAGCATGGGCATCAATAAACCCAGGAATGATATAACATCCAGAGCAATCTCTCACTTTCCGTGCGGGATAGTCACCAAGCCCAATGATCCTACCACCCGTAATTGCGATTGCATCATTGTTCCATTCGAGTGTGAAAGGATTAAAAACAAGGCCGTTTTTCAGGAGCAGATCAGCTTCTAAAACCATAATACATGATAAATAGGTTTACAATGGTGTTATGTATTTGCAAAAGACCAATACCTAGCGAAAGGAAAGACATTATCAGGAGAAGCAGTGGTTAGTATCTCCATGGCTCACAAAGGGACATGAAAAACAAATCAATCCTTCGCATTTCACCTCAGCCAAGACGTGACTTTTAGTACAAGATATACCAAACATATCTCCAGGTTTTTTAGATGTCTGACATACCAACAACTGAATATCTCAAAAAATGCACCTCAGCATGTACGGGGTGCAGTGCATCAATCATTTTGAGATATGCCCTAAAAGCAGCAGGACCTGACACAGTTCTCGTTGTTCCAGCCTGCTGTACAAGTGTACTACAAGGGGTATACCCAAACACATCCTTTGACATACCAGTGTATAATGTAGCTTTTGCATCAGCCGCTGCAGTCGCATCAGGGATGGCAGCAGCATGCGAATACGCAGGAAGAAACACAAACATCATTGCATTTGCCGGAGACGGGGGTACCGTTGACATTGGCATTCAGGCACTTTCAGGAGCTCTTGAACGTAATACAAACTTCCTGTATATCTGCTATGACAATGAAGCATATGGAAATACCGGTATGCAACGTTCAGGATCTACTCCCCTCGGCGCAATAACCACAACTACCCCAACAGGAAAAATACACCTTAAAAAAGACCTTGATGGTATCATATCAGCGCACAGTATCCCCTACATGGCAACATCCTGTGCATCGTATCCAAAAGATATCTACAACAAGGTTCAAAAAGCGCTTAGCATCAATGGGCCAAAATTCATGCATATCCTTACACCATGTCCACCAGGATGGCGTTACTCCAGCGAAAAGTCAATCGAACTTGGAAAACTTGCCGTAAAAACAGGAGTCTGGGCAATGTACGAACGAGAGAGTGGAAACCTCAAACTCTCATCTCAAACCATTGCAGCGATACGAAAGCCACATCCAATTGAAGATTACATCACTCCTCAGGAGCGATTTAGAAATCTCAGCCCTGACGCGCTGACGAAAATGAAGCAAGACATACAGCACAATCTTCGCAGCCTTGAGCGAGAAGCGCGTGAAGCAAATGAATATGCAGCGGAGGAAGGAACATGAGTGAAAATAAACATACAACCATCTCTACTGGAAATAACGCTGTTGCAACAGCGGTCAGAGATGCAAAAGTGCAGGTCGTTGCTGCATATCCAATCACTCCTCAGAGTGAAGTCGTGGAACAGATCGCAAATTTTTGTGAAAATGGAATATTTGATGCAAAATACATTCCAGTAGAGAGTGAACACTCAGCCATGGCTGCATGTATCGGTGCCTCAATCATGGGTTCGCGTGCATTCACCGCCACTTCTTCTCATGGACTCCTCTATATGAATGAGATGATAAACTGGGCAGCAGGAGCCAGACTCCCTATCGTTATGGCAAATATCAACCGAGCACTCGGTCCTGGCTGGAATATCTGGGCAGATCATACCGACTCACTTCAGGCACGTGACACTGGCTGGCTGCAAGTATATGTCTCAACCGTGCAGGAAGCTTATGATGCAACGCTCATGGCATTTCGTATTGCAGAAGACCAACGAGTATACCTTCCAGTTATGATAAACCTCGATGGCTTTGCATTATCACATGTCAACCAATTACTCACAACCGAATCCAGCGAAAAAATTCATGCATTTATTCCCCCATTCCACCTTGATCATGCAATTGATGTAACCGAACCTCGTGGATATGGAACAATGACGAATTCGGATCAATATGTGCAGATCCGCTATGATATCGAACGATCCATGCGAGCTTCACATGCCGTCATCGAAGAAGCAGAGCAGGAGTTTACAAAAACATTCGGTCGGACGCATTCTTGGACTGAGGAATATTTCTGTGACGATGCAGAAATACTCATCATCTCTATGGGAACGCTTGGAAAAGAAGCAGAAGTAGCAGTTGACATCCTACGAGAAGAAGGAGTAAAAGCAGGTTCGATGCGACTTCGATGGTTTAGACCATTTCCAGATCTTCAGGACCGCCTCATTGGACGCGACCTTGTCGTTATTGACAGAGACTATTCCTTTGGATATGGAGGAATCATTGCAAGCTCAATCCGTGCAAAGACTGGTCTTGAATCATACAATGTCATCGCTGGTCTTGGAGGACAGGACGTCACTTACTTGGATATTGCATCATTCGTTCGAGAGCGAAAGATAGGAAAAGAGGTGTGGTTCGGAATCGAGGAAACAAAAAATGGATATGAGATCTCAAGGAGTGATATCTAAATGTATGAGATAAGACTCCACTCTCGAGGTGGACAGGGAGGAATTACTGCTGCAAAACTCATTGCACTCGCAGCATTCCGCGATGGAAAGCATGCAGCAGCATCTCCATTCTATGGAGCAGAACGCCGTGGGGCTCCTGTCGTTTCCTTCATCAGAATCGACGACAATCCAATCAAGATCTACTCTCAGATAAAAAAGCCAGACCTCATTGTTGTGCTTGATCCTTCCATTATGGAGCTCGTAGATGTCTTTGACGGACTCAAGGATGGTGGATCAGTGCTCATCAACTCCCAAAAAACAATTAGTCTCCCACAATACAAAGCCTATTATGTAGATTTAACTGGCATTGCACTAAAAGTAGGACTAGTTATCGCTGGAACTCCAATCTTAAACACACCAGTCGCTGGAGCACTCGCAAAGATTGGACTCTTCTCACGAGAGTCAGCACAGAATGCAATTGAAGAGATGTTTACAGATCCACGAAACACACAAGCAGCAATGCTTGCATTTGACGAGGTAAACCATGAATAATCAAATGAATGTAGTGAGACTTGCAATAGCTACGCCACGCGAGGGAGCATGTGGAAAGACAGGGAACTGGAGAACATTTCTCCCAATCTTAAACAAGGAAGTCTGTAATTCATGTGGTATATGTGCCATGTACTGCCCAGATGCTGTGATTGACGAAGAATACAATATCGATCTCTTTTACTGCAAAGGCTGTGGCATATGTGCAAACGAATGTCCAAAGAAGGCTATTGAAATGGTTCGTGAGGAGTCAGATTCTTAAATATATGAGTAACTTTCACCTCATATTTTTTTATCTGCATTTCTCAGTATTAAGGGTTAAACTCAACAGAATACAAGTAAAATAGTTACAAATTTGAATCATATAAATGGAGGAAGATACACAACATGATGCACCACCACAAGACGATACTTGAAAAAGTACATGAAATTCACCCCCTTGTTCACCATATTACAAACAATGTTACAATAAACGACTGTGCAAACATCACCCTCTGTATTAGAGCATCGCCAGTCATGGCACATGCACATGAAGAGGTCGCGGACATGGTGAACATTGCGAATGCACTCGTTTTAAACATTGGAACACTTGATCCATATCAGGTAGAATCAATGCGCATTGCAGCAGAAGCAGCAGAAAAACGTGATATCCCAATCATTCTGGATCCAGTCGGAGCAGGAGCAACCCCGTACCGTACACAAGTTGCCCAGGAGCTTATCTCTGCCTACCCAATCGCAGTCATAAAAGGAAATGTTGGAGAAATTGCAACACTCGCAGGAATAGACGCAACTGTGAGAGGAGTCGATGCAGGGGCATTTTCTGGTGACCCACGTTTCGCAGCAAGAGATCTCGCAGAAAAAGAAGACACAATCGTTGCGATAACAGGAGAGACAGATGTTATTGCAAATGCACAGCAGACGATTTTCGTGAAAAACGGTGTTAAAGAAATGGGCAGCATCTCAGGTACAGGCTGTATGGCTGCATCCCTCATAGGATCTTGTACAGCAGTAACTTCTGACTACCTGGCCGCGGCAACAACAGCCCTGTGTGCATTCGGCATTGCAGGAGAACACGCTGTCATGGGCGTACATGGTCCCTTCTCTTACAAAGTAAAACTATTTGACGCACTCTCAAACCTCACATCAGATGTACTCATAAAAGAAGGAAGGATAGAGAAGTTAGAGTAGATACAAAAACACACCAATTAATAACGATTGGATAGTAGCGTGAGCGATTATTCCCTCTACGTTGTAACAGACGAAGAACTCTTCTCACGGCTTTACACACCATGAAATTGCAAAACAGGCAATAATTGCACAGGAAGTCAAAGCAATCACAAGCCGTGCTGGTATTGCATTTAGGAGCAGATGGAGTTGATCTTGGCCAAAGTGATCTCCCTCTCTCAACTGCAAGACAACTTGTACTCCCCTTTTATTATCGGCATATCAGTATGTAGCGTCGCACAGGCACAGCAGGCAGAGAAGGAAGGCCCTGACTACCTCGCTGTAAGTCCAGTTTTTGAGACAGGTTCAAAACTCAGAGCTGGCCCGGGTAGTGGCCTTGAGATGCTGACAGAGATTGTACATGCAGTACGTATCCCTGTGATTGGTATTAGTGGAATTAACCTCTCAAATCTTCACCAGTTTTTTCATGCAGGAGCATGTGGTGTTGCAGTAATCTCTGCTGTCGTGAGCGCCAAAGACATAGAAGCCGCAACACGAACCATGAAAGAACAGATCTCTTATCTGATACTTCATTCATGAAAAAAAAGAGTTTTCTCCCCTATAAATAAAAATAGAACTTGCGCCTTCATTTTTTTTTGAAGTAATAGACTTCAGTATAACAAAATGAACCTTGATACAATGACTTTTTGACAAAAATCAAGAGGACATTATAAGAAATCATAAATTCAAGTCAAAATGACAAGATTATATGGAAACACTTATAATCCTCTCAACATAATGTTTTATACGAGGTGGATAAAGCCTATGAGTTATGGAATTGAATTCGTACCAGGAAACATCAACGTCAAGCAAGTAGTCACATACACAAAATTAGCAGAACAAAAAGATATGGACTTTGCTTGGATTACAAATCACTACAACAACCGCCACTGTTACCCAACTCTTGCAGCAATTGCAGCAGAGACCGAAACCATCAAAATGGGTCCAGGTATCATGAATGCGTTCACAGACGTTCCAGCCGCGATGGCGTCCTTTATGTGTACTCTTAACGAGATCTCTGACGGACGTGCTGTTCTTGGTATTGGACCTGGTGACCTTTCAACACTTCCAAAGCTCTCGATTGATCCTGCAAAACCAGTCGCTCGCCTGAAAGAAGCTACAGAACAAATCAAGAAACTGTGTGCAGGAGAAGAGATTAAAAAGACAGGAGGATTTGAATTCTTTGACTATGACGGTGCAAAACTGACCGGAGTAGAGCTTCCCCAAAAGAAAAAACAAATACCCGTCTATATTGGTGCACAGGGACCAAAAGTCCTCGAACTTGCAGGTCAAATTGGAGAAGGTGCACTGATTAACGCGTCAAACCCAAAAGACTTCGATGTTGCAATCCCACTCATCAAGAAGGGTGCTGATTCTGTAGACGATAAAAAGTTCAAGAAGTTCGATGTCGGTGCATACACTGCAATGTCCATTGACAAGGATGAAAAGAAAGCACGAAATGCAGCAAAGATCGTTGCAGCATTTATTGCTGCTGGTTCCCCAGAGGCAATCTTAACCCGTCATGGACTTGACCTTGGAAATGTTGCAAAGATTAAAGATGCACTCTCACGCTTTGATTTCGGCGCAGTCGGTGGCCTTGTTGGAGATGCAGAGATTGATGCATTTACCCTTGCAGGAACACCAGACGTGCTTCGTCAGAAGTGTGAAGACCTTACTAAAGCTGGCGTCACTCAGATTATCTTTGGTTCCCCACTCGGACCAGACGTCATCAACTCAATCCGTCTGCTCGGAAAGATTATGTAAGTGTCAAAAAGAGTTAATCACACCTTTAAAATCCAATTTAAAAATTGGAGACAATTTACCTTTTTTATTCCGTTTATTCCCTTGAAAAGTGTTATAAATTCTGAAATCAAGGTCTATCATATATATTATAATTATATAACATATATGAATCCTTCCTTCTTTATCCACTGCTAATCCTATAGAAAAAAGTAATTTTTGAGAGCAGGCATAATTATAAAAAAATGGAAGGTGTTTTCATAATCCTTCTACTTATGGCTCGATGATATTGAAACATACATTTTCATCTCGGCCTTCAGTCGTGAGATGGAAATGTATGCATGAGGATGAAAGCTAAACTGCTTGAAGGATAATCAGAGGTTGGAGATATTAGGCTCAACGACGAAATGGAAATTGTTACGGCGTCACCT
>Ga0209737_10000591_pt1 | contig 29067 bp, 17 predicted proteins | sample TergutCu122P3_FD_187284 | JGI IMG/M metagenome (GOLD analysis project Ga0209737, IMG submission 187284) | Cubitermes ugandensis P3 segment gut microbial communities from Kakamega Forest, Kenya - Cu122 P3 (SPAdes) (version 2) | ecosystem: Host-associated > Arthropoda: Insects > Digestive system... | reverse complement strand
TACCCCTACTTTCCGCTGGTACGGTTCGCAAACATCTAACACCATATTGCACACAGGTCCCAATTTCCCCGCAGGAACAATTACTGCCAACACCTCATTCTACGTAAGCGGTTCAGATGCGTTCCATTGCGAAAATGCAGAAGGCGACAGAAGAGAAGTGAAAATAACAGTCAAAGTATGTAAACTAATAGATTGTGGGGATGTATTAACCATTAAGGTAGCTGAAGAAGACTACTACCGTGCAAAAAAATACACACACACCGGTACTGCTTGGGATGCAAAAAACATTTGGGACACTGACTTGGATAGTATTATATATTATGTAAATGATATTCGGCTACCAGTGCCAACGCTCAACGGCTTTGAGTTCCCATTGGGTCTTTCCACAGTAAAAATAAAGGCTTATTACTTGGATATTAAGGGTGATTGCCAATTTAATGTCTATGTAGAATGTAAATGTCCGCCCACCATTTTCGATGATGAGGGCAATGAATATAAAGTAACCCGATTAGCTGGTTTATGCTGGACGGAGAATTTGAAGGCGACGAAATATGCGAAAAACTTGGGCGAAGGTACCATTCCTTTTGCGAAACCCTATTACAGTACGCTTTATCCTGATATCAACTATCACTTTGCTACTTTCGGATTATTATACGATTGGCACTCGGCATTGGGAGCAACTGCGGGCAACAACCCTGCGCAAGGAATTTGCCCTCAGTTTTGGCATATTCCTTCGCAAGAGGAGTGGGCGCTTTTGAATGCTTTCCTTGCGGAAGACCTGAAAAGCAAGCAATTTTGGTTTACACCGGGCACTGACAAATACGGCTTCGATGCGCGCCCCGCTGGCTTGTACAACGGCGCTATTGCAAGATATGAAAAACTCTACGGCTTTGCCGGCTGGTGGTCGAGTAGTGAACCGAGCGGAACACCACAAGCCGCACACTACTTCTCGTTTTCTTACTACTGTGATTACTTGTTACAAGAGGTAATGCAGAAAGGAAACGGACTCAGCGTGAGGTGCGTGATGGGTTGTGGGGACTAAATTATAATTTTACCACTTTTTCCTGAGTTTATCACTTTATTTTGGTATTTTCGTGCCCCATTAAAATCAATGCAAAATGAAGTCAAAACTCTCATTATCATTGGCGATGTTCGTTTTATTCGCCGGTTTTTGCGCTTGCAAAAGCAAACCCACAGAAGTTGACCAAAGTTTTAGTCAATACATCGTTGGCTATACCTCAGGGCAAATCTCTACCAAAGGAACCATTCAAATTGAACTTGCGGAAGACCAGCCGCAAGTGGCGCTCTTCGCCGAAATTAAAGAGAAACTGTTTACGCTTTCGCCTTCCGTAAAGGGAAAGGCCTACTGGAAAAGTAGCCGCGTAATTGAGTTTAGTCCCGATGCCCCACTGAAAGAAAATACGCGCTATACCGTGAACTTTAATCTAGGAAAACTGCTCCCCGAATTAGATAAAAAATACCAAACATTTAGTTTTGATGTATATACTATTGAGCAAGATTTTTCATTTGGCGAAGTTTTCTATCAACCCGTTCACGAGGGGCAAAACCGCTGGAACACTGTGGAAGTAGAATTGTTTGCCGCGGACGTACTTACTAATGATGAAGTAAAAGCAGTATTCTCCGCAGAATTAGATGGTAAAAAATTAGTACCAAGATTAATAAACTCTTTAGATGGAGTTTCTTTTAAATTTGCCATTGATAGTCTTGAACGTGTTTCTAAAAGTCAAACATTGAAACTGATTTGCAACGGAAAAGCGGTAAACAACAAAAAAATAGTAGAAAAAGATATTGAAATTCACGATATTAACAGTTTTGAAGTGATTCGTTCTCAAAACTTTTCTCAACCGGAACGATGCATTAAAATTTTCTTTACCGACCCGCTGGGAAAACAGGATTTAAAAGGCTTAATTGAGTTGGCCAATTTTTCAAATTATACTTTTAAAACCCATAAAAATGTGGTGAGTATTTTTCCGGAATCAAGTTTTCCGGAATCTTTGCAAATAACAATCAGTAAATATATTAAGAATTTTGCAGGAAAAATATTAGGTGAAGATGTTATAATCAACAAAATTACGGTTCCTGAACTGCCGGTGGTGAAGTTTATGAAATTGGGCTCTATCTTCCCCGATTCAAAAAACTTAATTTTGCCCTTTAGCGCAGTGAATGTGAGTGCAGTGGAGTTACGTATTATCAAAATTTATGAACAAAATATTCTTTCTTTTTTGCAATCTAATACCTTAGATGGTTCAAACAATTTAACCCGTTCCGGTCGTTTAATAGCCAAAAAAATTCTTCGTTTAGACCAGGATAAATCAAAAATATTAACAAATTGGAATCATTATGCCATTGACATGTCGGCGTTGGTAGGAAAAGACCCCGGTGCTATTTATCGCTTCGAACTCATTATCCGTCAGGAGTTTTCGTTATATCCTTGCGCAAACGCACAACCGGTATCATCCGGCATTACTGATGATGACAATTTTGCTTTAACCGATGAGGATTTAGCCGCATTTAACAGTGAATATGGCTATTACGATCCCATTCAATACGATTGGTGGGAGTACAAGTGGCGCGAAAGGAACAACCCTTGCCATCCTACTTTTTATATGGAAGCACAAAATGTGGTAGCAAGTTGTAATTTGTTTGCTTCTAACATCGGAATTATCGCCAAAAAAGGAGAAGGTTCCGAAATGCTGATTACCACGCAAGATATTCGCAACACAGAACCTCTAAGCGGCAGCAAAATAAGAGTGTTGAATTATCAACTTATGCCCATTGCAACCGGCACAACCGATAGAGATGGTTTTTGCAATCTTCAAGTAAAAAGTAATGAGGCATTTATTGTGGAGGTTACCCACGGAAATCAAAAAGGATACTTAAAAGTGGGAAGAGGTAATGAACTGTCGTTAAGCCGTTTTGATGTAAGCGGAAAAACCATCGAAAAAGGATTGAAAGGCTTTATTTACGGCGAGCGTGGAGTTTGGCGACCGGGTGATGATATATTTATGACTTTTATTTTGGAAGACCGGCAAAAAACAATTCCGGCAAAACATCCGGTTACAATGGATATTTTTAACCCGAAAGGTCAATTTTTTAGAAAATTGGTACAAAACAATCCGGTCGGGAATTTTTACACGTTTCAGTTTAAAACAGAAGAACAGTCGCCAACCGGCGTATGGCGTGCCGTTGTAAATGTTGGCGGCACTAAATTTGAAAAACATTTCCGCATCGAAACCATCAAACCCAACCGTTTAAAAATTAATGTGGATTTTGGAACCTCCATCATTGACAAACAGAACATAAATGTTAACTTGGATGTAAGGTGGCTTCATGGTGCTGTAGCAAGAGATTTGAAAGCGAAAATGCTATTAAAACTCAGTCAAAACGTTACCAAGTTTAAGGGTTACGAGGCGTACCATTTTATGAATCCAGCCACTGAAGTTTTTTCTTACGAGGAGCAGATTTTTTCCGGTAAATTGGATGGAAACGGACAAACTACTGCCAACCTAAAAATGCCCAAAGCAGAAACCGCCGGCGGTTTACTAACCGCCACCTTCACTACCTCAGTAGAAGAAAGCGGCGGCGGCGAAAGTTTTACGATTCACACCCTGCCCTATTCGCCATTTTCGGCTTATGTAGGATTAAACGTACATCAGGAAAACGATTACGATATTAAGGAAACCGGAAAGACGCACTATTTTGATGTAGTTTTGTTAGATGCCAAAGGCAAACCTGTTCCCTCCGGCGAGTTGGTTTACAAAGCGTATCGCTTAACAGGAAGTTGGTGGTGGGATGTTGATGCAATGCCTAACAGATTGGCATCTGTTATTAATGGCACACATACCACTACATTTATTAATGAAACCGTGGGGATAAAAGATGGCAAAGCGCGTGTCGGTTTTCATGCAAACACTTCGCAATGGGGACGTTACCTCATTTTTATAAAAGACCCCAAGGGTGGGCACACTACCGGAAAAATCATTTATGTGGACGACCCCTACTGGAGAGGCCGTAGCAGGGATGATGACCCGCAAGGCAATACCATGCTGAATTTTAGCACCGATAAACGTTCATATATTGTGGGCGATGAGGTAAAAATCACGCTCGGAAAAGGAGGTAATGGGCGTGTATTAGTGTCATTAGAAAACGGTTCACACTCACTAAAACAATGGTGGGTAGAAACAAAACACGGCGAACCGACTTTAATAAAATTTAAAGTAACAGAAGAGATGTCGCCTAACTTTTATGTGCATCTCACACTGTTACAGCATCATAATCAAACTATTAACGATTTGCCGATTCGGATGTACGGCGTTGTGCCGGTAATGGTAGAAAACCCGAAAAGCGAGCTGAAACCCACCCTCGCTATGCCCGATGTGTTGCAATCGGAAAAAGAGTTTTCTATTGTGGTGAGAGAAGCCAATAAACAAGATATGATTTACACGCTGGCTATTGTTGATGAAGGGCTACTGGATATTAACAATTTTAAAACTCCTAACCCTCACGCTGAGTTTAATGTAAGAGAAGCATTGGGAGTAAAAACTTACGACCTTTATAACTTGGTTATCGGTGCATTTTCAGGAGAGTTAAAACCGCTGTTTGCAGTGGGCGGTGGCGACGCAATCAACCCAACTGAGAAAAGTAACCGGCGTTTTAAACCGGTGGTCAGATTTTTAGGACCCTTTGAATTAAGCGGAGGTAAAACCAACAAACATACGCTAACGCTAACGCCATACGTTGGCTCTGTGCGCGTGATGCTCGTGGCTGGAAACCAAAATAATGCATACGGGAAAACGGAGAAGACGGTTCCGGTACAAAACCCATTGATGATTTTAACGACACTGCCCCGCGTGCTCGGCCCTAACGAAGAGGTAGTGCTACCCATAAATCTGTTTGTCATGGATAAAAACATTAAGAATGTTAATATTGAAGTGAAAAGCAGCGATTTACTGCAATTGCAGGAAAAAAACACAAAAAACATCACCATAGATGACACCGGAGACCAATTAGTGTTTTTTAAGTTGAAAACGAAGAAACAGACGGGCAAAGCGCAAATTACGGTAACGGCAACTTCCGGCAAAGAGGTATCAAAGGAAACTATTGATATAGAGATTCGCAATCCCAATCCACAACTTACTATTTATGAATCATACTTAGTAAAACCAAATGAAAGTCAGGAAATTAGTTATGAATTTGATGAAGAACAACCAGACAATGAAGTAAAAATGGAATATGCACACATTCCATCTGTAAACCTCAGCAGCAGTTTTAATTATCTGTTGGGCTATCCGCATGGTTGCGCAGAACAGATTATTTCAAAAGCGTTTCCACAACTTTTTATGCATCATTTTGTTAACCTCACGCCTGCTCAAAAGAAAGAGATTCAAGAAAGTGTGAATGAGGTTATTAAACAACTCTACGCGATGCAAACCGCCGATGGCGGCATTTGTTATTGGAGTGGAAGTTCGCAGGTAAATGAGTGGGTTACCTCTTATGCCGGTCATTTTATGGCTTGTGCAAAGGACCAGGGCTACAACATTTTACAATCGTTTGTGAATAATTGGAAAAGATACCAGAAGAATCGCACAAACTTTTGGAACAGCGGCAATTATACCGACGAACTGTTGCAAACGTACCGCCTGTATTCGTTGGCCATGATGGGTGACCCAGATTTAACTTCGATGAACAAACTGAAGGAACGGGCAAATCTTTCTGCGCAAGCCAAGTGGCAATTGGCGGCAACTTACGCTATTTGCGGAAAAAAAGAGATTGCCAAAGAGATGGTCAATAATTTGAAAACCGAAGTAGTACATTACTCTGCCTTCAACTCCCATTTTGGCTCTAATGTGCGTGATGAAGCCATTATTTTGGAAACTTGCATTTTGTTAGACAATATGAATGAAGCGCTGAAGATTGCCCGTCGAATTTCTAACTATTTGAACAACAACAGTTACAGCACACAGGCAACTGCATGGGCGTTGTTGTCAATGGCGCGCTTTGCAGACAAATCGGGCAAAGGAGATTTGCATTTTACCACCACTTATTTAGGAAAATCTGCCCCCGTTCAAACCAAAGACCCTGTTTACATGGAAAATTTATCACCGGTAAAAAAATCGGAGAAAATACGTGTAATCAACAACGGCTCAAGCAATTTGTATCTGGGAAGAACGATGATTTCTACCCCTTTGGAAGATAAGTCGCCTGCGGTAAGCAATAATTTGAGGCTCACTGTTGAATATGAAAACTTGGGACACGAGCCGCTAAATGTAGCGCAACTGAAGCAAGGCACCGATTTCATCATTAAGGTAAGAATTACAAATACAAGTGGTACAACTACTTACACCAATTTGGCGCTAATGCATATTTTGCCTTCGGGATGGGAGATTGTTAATACACGATTAGCGGCTGAGGTAGAACTACAGTCGAACACAGGGAATAAGCCACAAGCGAAAGGCACAGGTGTAAATGATATTACCTATCAAGACATCCGAGACGACCGTGTGCTGAGTTACTTTGATTTGAAACCCGGACAAAGCAAAACGGTTACGGTTCGTGCGCAGGCAGCCTACTTGGGGCGTTTCTTTATGCCGGCGGTGGCTTGCCAGGCGATGTACGACAATACGGTTTATGCCCGCACACAGGGGCAGTGGGTGGAGGTGGTGCGTTAAAAAATAACTTCTCCCCCCCTTGACAAACGCCTTTTCATAGTGTATATTTGCATGACTTAATTTACTATTATGAATACACTAAAATTCAACTCAGTAGAAGAGAAAATCATCATGATTAGAGGCATTCCCGTTATTTTGGATAGCGATGTTGCTGAACTCTATGAAGTTGAAACTAAAGAAGTCAATCAGGCTGTAAAAAACAATCCTGATAAATTTCCGGAAGGTTATATTATTCAATTGAATAATGAAGAATGGACAATCTTGAAGTCAAAATTTTTGACTTCAAGTTGGGGTGGTAAAAACAAATTACCTAATGTATTTACTGAAAAAGGTTTATACATGCTGGCGACCATCCTAAAAAGCAAAAAAGCCACAAAAACTACTATTGAAATTGTGGAAGCCTTTGCTAAATTGCGTGAATTATCGCGCACTGTTTCTCAATTATCAAAAGTCGAAGATGAGGCTACACAAAAATCATTATTGCAAAAAAGCGGCAATATTATTGCTGATTATTTAGAAGATGGTATGGAAGTTACTGATGCAGAAACCACTTTTGAAATTAATTTCGCTATGATGAAATTTCGGCGAACAATAAGGCAGAAGAAAAAATGATTTTTATTAGAATATGTTGAACTATTTTTTTTCCAAACTAAGAAAACACCGAAAACGGCTGCTAATATCTGCACCTCTATTAGCGTTACTTTTACTTTTTTGGTTCTGTCTCCCCAATCATTTATTTAAAACTACTTATAGCACAACTATTTACGACAGACACGGACAACTGCTCGGCGCGCGCGTATCAAAAGCCGGAGAATGGCATTTCCCTCCTACTACGGAACTTTCAGATAAATATGTTACCTGTTTAATTTATTATGAAGACCAATATTTTTACCAACATTTGGGAGTAAATCCGGGTTCTTTGTTTCGTGCGTTGAAGCAGAATGTTAAGAATAAAAAAGTGGTCAGCGGAGGTAGCACTATTACTATGCAAACCATCCGCATGGCGCGAAATAAAAACCGGAATCTGTTTCAAAAATTCGTGGAAATGGTCATGGCAATACGGTTAGAATTGACTTACAAAAAATCATCTATATTAAATATGTACGCTTCGCAAGCGCCTTTCGGAGGCAATGTGCGCGGAATTGATGCAGCTTCGTGGCGCTACTTCGGTCATCCGTCCACCGATTTATCTTGGGGAGAGGCGGCACTCCTTGCTGTGTTGCCCAACGCGCCCTCCGCCATGCACGTTAAAAGAAACAGAGAGGCTTTGCTGCAGAAACGCAATAAGTTGCTTGCAAAATTATACGATTTAAAAAAAATAGATGAAACCACCTACCGGTTGGCATTGGCCGAACCGCTGCCTGACGAGCCTTTCCCTTTGCCGCAATGGGCACCACATATAGTCAGCAACTTACTTGTGGAACAACCCGGAAAAAAACATACTACTACACTCGATGCCGGCACACAAGAGGGAACGGAACGTGTGTTAAATTATTGGAACAAAGAATTTTTACAAAATAAAATCAACCATATTGCAGCAGTGGTTTTCGATGTTAAAAAAGGTGAAGTCATCGCTTATTGTGGCAACGTGAATTTTGAAACGCGGCAAGCAGGCAATCAAGTGGATATTGTTCGGGCGCCGCGAAGTTCCGGCAGCATTCTGAAACCGTTTTTGTATCAAATAATGTTGCAAGAGGGCGAACTGCTGCCCAATATGTTAATTCCCGACATCCCGATTATGGTAGAAGGGTTTCAACCTCAAAATTACAACCTTAAATTCGATGGCGCAGTTCCGGCAAGTTTGGCGCTTTCGCGCTCACTAAATCTTCCGGCAGTAAATATGCTGAAACAATACGGGGTGCCCAATTTCTTAGAAGATTTACGCTTATTGGGATTCAACACTTTTAAATTTCCTGCCGACCACTACGGACTAACGCTGATTCTAGGTGGCGGAGAGGTAAGTTTGTGGGAAACAAGCCTTGCCTATTTACGTATGGCACAATCTGTAGTTTTTTATAACGCAAAACAACAACGCTACGAAAATTTCAGTTGGGGACAAATTCCGCTGTTTACCGAAAAGGAAGCCGATAAGTTTGCTGCGGGCGCTTGTTGGCAAACGTTAGAGGCTTTGATTCACGTAAACCGACCGGAAGATATTGATTGGAAGTCTATTCCATCTATGCGCAAAGTGGCATGGAAAACAGGCACCAGTTACGGTTTTCGCGATGCATGGGCAATAGGCGTAACCCCAGAATATGTAGTGGGCGTTTGGACAGGTAATGCCAGCGGCGAAGGACGACCCGGATTAACCGGAACCGGAACGTCTGCATTAGTAATGTTCGATATCTTTAATCTGTTAGGTCAAACCTCATGGTTTGAAATGCCGACGGATGCTTTTATTAACGCAGATATTTGTAAAACAAGCGGCTGTTTGGCAGGACGACATTGCCATGACGCAGAAATACAAAAAATAGTTTCATCCGGACTAAAAACCAAAATGTGTCCTTACCACACTATCATTCATCTAACTGAAGATGAAGAATATCGTGTTTTTGCCGATTGTTACCCTACAGATAAAATACTCAGCAAAAGTTGGTTCATTTTACCGCCTATTCAAGAATGGTTTTACAAAAAACGACATCCAAATTATAAAACGCTACCACAATTACATCCAAAATGTACAGAGCATTCTGCCGAGGTTAAACCTATGGAATTTATCTATCCCAATACTAACAACCCGCTTCGCCTATCAAAACAATTAGACGGTTCTATTGGCGCGTTGGCATTAGAATTGGCGCACCGGCAACCCGATGCGATTGTATATTGGCACCTCAACGAAACTTACCTTGGTGCTACGCAATACTTTCATCAAATGAGTGTTACTCCAAAAACAGGCAAGCACCTCATTACTGTTGTTGACCAATGGGGCAATACTTTAACCCGCAATATCAATGTTTTAAAATAGGATGTTATAATTTTACCACTTTCTTAACAACCAACTTCCCCGAGTCGTTGGTTGTTTTTATTATATAGATTCCGGCATTCAAATGCGAAATGTTTATAACCACCCCGTCAGCCTGCGGCTGCCACCCCTCCAATGAATTGGAGGGGAATTTTCCCTTTCTGCTTTCTGCTTTCTGCTTTCTCCCAAAAATATCATAAATCTCAACACTTGTCCACTCGTCCACTTGTCCACTCGTCCACTCAATCGTCAATTCGCCTGTTGTTGGGTTTGGATAAATAAGTATATCCTTTTCTTTATGATACTTAATGGAGTTCTCTACTGAAAAAGAAACAAAAATAGTGTGATTTGCAACTACGTTCTTAAAAGTATAAGTTTGAATAGAATCCGGAACATAAATACTGTTTACCCAAAGTGAATCTACAATGTAACCGGGATTAGGAGTAAATGTAAACGTTTGGTTTAAACCATTACTTACCGTAACACTTCCCGAAGGAGTAATGGTTCCATTTGTGCCAGCGCTTGCCGTAATCGTATGGGTAATCGGACCCGTTCCCTCCCTAATATAAAAAATGTGAGGGTCAAATGCACCTATATATGGATGTTTTTCACGTCGTTGTGATTCATCTTTGGCAAAAATATAATAAGATATTTTTGAATCTACGGGTAAGCCAACAAGCTGGGCATTAAAAAACGAACCTTCCGTATGTGAAAATAGAGAAGTTTGCCATTCGGGTTCATCATTAATTTTGTAAAACACCAACAATGAATCGGAAACCAAAGGCTGTCCACTGAGCGGTCGAATATCTGCCGTTATAGTATAAGAACTCTGATATGCTAATGTATCAAATAGTGGGTAATGACGAACGAATAACATACCCAAATCAGCAATTTCGTGAGTTCTGCAGTGAAATCCATCAGTATTTAGCCACTCGTTGCCGGGGGAAGTTGGACTTGCAACAGGAATGATAGTATAGCCGGGCATTGCTTCTTGATACACTGCAAGAGCATTATTATTATTAGTAGTGTTGTTACCCATAGGCACAAAAACATGGTCATTGAGAATCAAAGAATTTGTATAAGGTGATAGAGTACTTCCTCCGGGAGTAAAAACACGGTAAACACGATATTTTGTACCCCATGGGGTTAATCTGTTTTTAAAATATTGTGCACATGCTTCGTAGTCGTTATAGCGATAATCAGATGTGGGTACTTGTCCTATCAAAACTTTATCTACTGCCAAAAACTTTCCCCAGCAATCAATGTGGTGTATATAATCGTCCATTGGGTCTTGAATAAAATAGTAATCATCCAATCCTAAATAATCTTTACTCACATTTAATATTTGTTGTTGATTCATAGAATTCTCCCCTAACGTTAGCGTTGTTGACGCAGATATGTTGTACCCGTCGGTCATATAGTTTCCACCACAATGTATCAAAGGCATAAGAAAGCGTTCAACGCCCAACTGTGTGGCTAAATGAGTGTTAATTGCGTTATCATCAATGCGGTACCATGGAGAACCAACGCGGTTGTAGGTAAAATCAACAATTCCCACTTGATTATTCCCATTAATAATGAACCAAGGGCCATAGTCGCGCGTCCATTTTGAATCAAAGGGGCGAACTAAGAAGTTTACATTGTTCATATTCACACCGGCATTAGTAAAAGTAGTTGTTGCTTGACTTTGAGCGCTTGAATTTAAAACTATCGTAGTTACTTTCACAATATCTGCCATTTGCTTAACCGAACTTACGGGAATAGATAACGGATAGGTAATGAGCACCCCTTGCGAGGGCATAAACTCCGCTATATTGATAATTTCACCTACTGGTGGAGGAGTAGGCATAGTACTGTTTCTAATTTCGATAGTTTGTAACAACTCTTCAGCAGAAAGAGGCGACCATCTTAATGAAGGGTCTGCCACCCTCTGTGCAATTGAAAATGAAGCAAGAGATAAAGTCAAAATAAGTAAACTGATTTTTTTCATTTTATTAATGGTTTTTGGTTAATGAATTAAATAACGGCGACAAAAATACTGATTTATTGTTACACTGTCAAAATATTTGATTTCAGGGCTAAAACGGATAACAATAAATAACGAGAGAATATGATTGGAAATAAGGTATGGCAAGAAAGATAAAGTGTAAAATCAAGAAACAATACGAAATTATACTAACAGCTTGAGTTCCGTTTAAGAATTGATATTGTCAAACAAATACACTTTGTTGAGTGTTGAATTTTCTGCAAAAATTACTAATACTTGGTTGTTTTTAATTGTTTAATCGTTTCTAACGGATTTTCTGAGCCAAAGATGGTGTTTCCGGCAACTAAAATATCTACGCCGGCATCTACTAAAAGAGGTGCATTTGCCAAATCCACACCGCCATCTACTTCAATCATGGCATCAGATTTGTGCTTATCTATCAGTTTTCGGAGTTCTTTAATGCGTTTGAGGCTGTTGGGAATAAAGCGCTGTCCTCCAAATCCCGGATTTACCGACATGATAACCACAAAATCAACATCACAAATGATATTCTCTAAAAAAGAAACGGGAGTGTGGGGATTAAGTGCAACACCTGCCAACATATCCAAATCTTTTATTTGATGAATGGTGCGATGTAAATGGGGACACGCTTCCCAGTGCACCGACAAACAATCGGCGCCCGCTTTTTTGAAATCGGCGATATAACGTTCCGGCTTTTCAATCATTAAGTGCACGTCCAAAGGTTTTTGCGCAATCCTTTTAATGGCGCGAATCACCGGCATCCCAAAGGTAATGTTAGGCACAAAATGACCATCCATAATATCTAAATGAATCCAATCGGCTTTCGATTTGTTGAGCATTTTTATCTCTTTCTCCAAGTTTGCAAAGTCGGAAGAAAGTAAAGAGGGTGCGATTATCGGGCTCATAACGTACTTAATTAAAATTTACTACGGTTTTAACGGCGGTTTCTCCGGTTAGTTTTCCAAAAGTCTCCTCGCCAATCATGATAGCGGGTGCCAAAGAACAACAACCTAAACATGAAACGGCTTCTAATGTAAATTTTCCGTCTTCGGTAGTTTCTCCGTCTGCAACATTTAAATGTTCTGCAAGCGCATTCATTACCACATTCGCATTTTGCACATGGCAGGCGGTTCCTTTGCACACTTTAATAGAATACTTTCCGGAGGGTTTCAGTTTAAACTGAGCATAAAAAGTGGCCACAGCGTATAATTCGCTTAAAGGGTAGTTTAGCAGTTCTTCCACGCGCTGCAAAGCCGCTTTCGGCAAATAAGAATAAACAGCTTGTATCTCCTGTAACAGTGTAATTAAACCACCTTTTTTATCTTTGTATTTGGGAATGATGTTTTCAATTAACGAAATATCTACTTCTTGTGTTGATGATGCAACCGTTTGAGGAATTCTTTGGACTCTCATACTTCTTTTTTGGATAGGATATTTTTTTTAATTAAGGTTGCAAAGAAACTATTTTTTGCTCAATTTGATGAGAAATTATTAAAAACGGTTAATAAAAAGTTAGAAGGTGTTATTTTCGAGATTCCTCATTTCGCTATCGCTACATTCGGAATGACGGCAGGTGGGCATGTGGGAAAATGCGGCGGCGGCAAACCTATTGCTTCATTTTTAACAGCAAATATACATCCTGAAATGTCGTTTGTCAATGGAGGGAAGTAATTTTTTTGTTTTTTTGCAGTTGTCAACTAAAAAAAATGTATAAAATATGAAACGACAATACTTTATTGGAGGCTTTACTTGGGAAGGTGAAAGCCAATTAGAACGATTCATCAATGACGGAATTTGGGTAAATGGCTATGAAAAAGACAAGTATGCTGATTTATTTAAACAAATAAAGATAGGCGATTATTTTGCTCTAAAATCAACATTTGTGAAAAATAAACAAAGTTGGTTGAAAATTGCAAAAATTGGAAATGTTACTAAAATACTCAATGAATATACTCTGCAAGTCAAATGGTTGGATATTCCTGTGTTTGAAATTACGGATATTCGTTGGTATGCAAACGCATTAGAAAAAATTTTAGATAAAGAGCATATTGAAAAAATCTTTGGACAAGCGATAAAAACTAATCATATGAATAAAGAAATTGAATTATTAAAAGCGTGCAAAAATTTAATTCTTACAGGTGCACCCGGAACAGGAAAAACATATAAAACGGCTGAAATAGCCGTAGCAATTTGTGATGGTAAAATTCCGAATAACCGCGCAGATTTAATGAAACGCTACAAGGAACTAGAAAAGGCAAAACAAATTTCCTTTACGACATTTCACCAATCGTTAGATTATGAGGAATTTATTGAAGGATTGAAACCTGACATTGACGAAACTACAGAGCTGGGTAACGGAAATTATAGCGTTAAAGAAGGAATATTCAAGGAGATTTGTAGTAGAGCAAAAGAAAAGAGAAGTATGGCTTCTTTGGACGAAGCTATAGAAAAATTTAAAGGAGAGTGCACTGATAAAATTATCAAAGTGAAAAATAGAAGTGGTTATGATTTTTCGGTTACGTATAGAGGCGGGAGAACGTTTAGAGTTCGTTCTGATAAGAGTGAAGCAGAAGAAGGTAGAGATTTTCCTGCAAATATAGAAATGATAAAAAAACTGTATCAAGGCAATAAACAAGGTATTTATAATGAAACTTATCTATGGGGTATTTTAAACTACTTGACAACCTCGTACAAAGTGGATAGTTACAAAGAAGATAATTCGGATAAAAACTATGTTCTTATCATTGACGAAATCAATCGGGGAAATATTTCTAAAATTTTTGGAGAATTAATTACACTTTTGGAAAAAGACAAACGACTCGGAGAAGAAAACGAAATCACAGCAGTTTTGCCATATTCGCAATCAACTTTTGTGGTACCTTCCAATCTTTATATTATTGGAACAATGAACACCGCCGACCGCAGTATTGGACATATTGATTATGCTATTCGCAGACGTTTTGCTTTTGTCTCATTGAAAGCAGACATTAAAGTAATTGAAAACTACGCTCTATATCAAAATGACACAAAGCAAAAGGCAGTAAACCTGTTCAACAATGTCAAACAGTTTATTGCCGATAGTATCAATGCTGATTTAGATGCCGAAGATTTGATGATTGGACATAGTTATTTTCTTTCTAAAACAGCAGAAGAATTGAAAATGCGATTAGAATACGAGATAATTCCGCTCATAGAAGAATACGAAAAAGACGGTATAATTATGATAGATAGAAGCGACTTGAAAAAGAAATTTGAAGAATGGAAAACGTTAATATAAAACACTTTTCAATAAAAGAGCAAGATACTTTCAAATCCGAAGAAAGAGCCATACTCAAAGAGTTAAATCTTGATTTTTCAGACAAGAATTTACGTTATCTTGGGCTAAATCCTTATAATTTCAGCGTAAGTTATTATATCGGTATTGATTGGCTAAAAGAGAAAGAAAATTACATTGCCGTAGAGCCAAAAATAATGAACTTAGATTATGTGAAAATGTTTGTACATTGTCTGCACCATTCTGAAATTTCCAAATCTCTAAAAGAAATATATCATATTGATTTTCAAAAATCACAAATAGAAGTACCTGCGGCAAATTGGGATTTAACACCGTTTTTAATAGTTCATTTTTTGTCGCTTGTTGAAAAAATTGTAAAACAAGGATTAAAAAGCAATTATATTGTTCGTGAGGAAAATTTGAAAAGCAAAATTAAAGGAAAAATTTTGCTTTCTCAGCAAGTTAAAAAAAACATTGTCGCAAGACGTAAAGATAGAGTATTTTGCCGTTTTCAAGAATATAGTATAAATTGTCTTGAAAACAGGTTGTTAAAAAAAGCATTGCTATTCATTCAGCGCTATTCTAAATGTTACAGCAAAAAATATCCGATATTAATTCAAAAACAAAATCGGCTATTATGTGCATTTGAAAATATTTCTGATGATATTTCCTATTCTGAAATTAAACAGATAAAAATTAACACATTATACAAAGAGTATCTTGAAGCGGTTGAGTTGGCAAAAAAAATACTACAATATTTTGGCTATTCCTACAAAAAAACAGAAATCACAGACGAAAAAAAAATGCCCCCATTTTGGATTGATATGAGTAAGTTGTTTGAGTTGTATATTTATAGTTTATTGAAAGATGCGTATTCAAAAGAAATTTTGTATCAGCCAAGAGGCAAACACGGCAACGTGGATTTTCTAAAAAAAGACGAAAAGATAATTATTGACACGAAATATAAAGATTGCTATGCTAACGGCAGATACGAAATTGAAGACATAAGACAATTAAGTGGTTATGCTCGCGACTGGGGGGTGCTACAAAAACTATGTATTTCAAGTAATAATGAAGTTGTTGATTGTGTGATAATTTATCCTGATAATAAATCCGAAAGCGATTTCAAAAAACGAAAATTAAAAGAGACAGAAATAGAACAATTTACAAAATTTTATAAATGTGGAATAAGATTACCTTTAAAGGAGTAAGTCAAAAGAGCTATTGTGGAATCCATGCTGGCATAAAGCCACCGCCACAATTGATATTCCGAAACTAAGTGAAAGATAAATTTATTCTCATCACTTCAACATCATTAAAAAAATATATTTTTGCTCCACGAAAAACAGTGGAAAGATTTGTTATGATTGCAACCACTAAAAAAATGCTAAAACATTTAATCCCATTGCTTTTCCGTAAAAAAATTAACCATTAATCACTAATCATTATAAGTATGAGTTATCTATTTACATCAGAATCTGTTTCGGAAGGACATCCGGACAAAGTAAGCGACCAAATTTCCGATGCGTTGTTGGATGCATTCTTAGCAAATGACCCTAATTCTAAAGTAGCATGCGAAACTTTGGTTACTACCGGTTTGGTAGTGTGTGCCGGCGAAGTGAAAACCACCGGCTATGTACCCATTGACGATATTGCACGAAAAGTAATTCAAAAAATTGGCTACGACAAAAGCGATTATCAGTTTGACTATAAATCGTGTGCGGTTTTATCCGCCATTCACTCGCAATCCTCAGATATTAATCAGGGTGTTGAGCGCACCCATGCAGAAGAGCAGGGTGCCGGCGACCAAGGCATGATGTTTGGATATGCCTGCCGCGAGATGGACAATTTTATGCCCATCTCCTCAGAATTATCACACATCATTTTACAAGAATTAGCGGCTATTCGCCGCGAAGGAAAAGAGATGACCTACCTGCGTCCCGATTCAAAATCGCAAGTAACGATACAGTTTAGCGACGACGGAAAACCGGAACGTATTGATGCTATTGTAGTTTCAACACAACACGACGACTTTAATGCCGATGAAAAAGTGATGCTGGCACAAATCAAATCAGATGTTCAAAGAGTATTGCTTCCCAGAGTGATTGCAACGCTTTCGCCAAAAGTGCAAGAGTTGTTTCAACACAACTATACGCTTCATGTGAATCCCACAGGGAAATTCGTAATCGGTGGGCCGCACGGCGACACCGGCTTAACCGGTCGTAAAATTATTGTGGATACCTACGGCGGCAAAGGTGCGCACGGCGGAGGTGCATTCTCAGGAAAAGATTCTTCAAAAGTGGACAGGTCGGCAGCTTATGCAGCTCGGCATATTGCTAAAAATATGGTAGCCGCCGGAATCTGCGATGAGATATTAGTACAAGTGGCGTATGCCATTGGCGTGGCAAAACCTGTTGGACTTTACGTAAACACTTATGGCACTGCAAATGTGGGTTTGTCTGACGGTGCTATTGCCAAAAAAATTGAAGAAATTTTCGACATGCGCCCGTATGCTATTGTAAAACGTTTCCAACTGAAAAACCCAATCTTTGAGGAAACCGCCTCTTACGGACATTTTGGAAGAGATTTTTATGAAAAAGAGGTAGAAGTATTTTATACAGATGAGAATACTTATACTAAAACAGTAAATGGTGTTGAAAAAACTTTTAAAAGGGTTCCGTTTTTCGCTTGGGAGAAGTTAGATGTGGTAGAAGAGTTGAGAAAAGCATTTGAAATTGCTTAGTTTTTTTTAATTATTGTTAACTGTCAATGGTTTACTCCGGCCTCATCTGCGGAAAAAACAATACATCCTGTATCGAATTAGAGTTGGTCATAATCATAGATAATCTATCAATTCCAATTCCTAAACCTGCGGTGGGGGGCATTCCGTATTCTAATGAACGGAGAAAATCTTCGTCCAACACCATAGATTCTTCGTCGCCACGCTTGCCGAGTTCTAATTGGTCTTCAAAGCGTTTACGTTGATCTATGGGGTCGTTTAGCTCGGAATAGGCGTTGCAAATCTCCTTTCCATTGCAAACTGCTTCAAAACGCTCTGTAAGATTGGGAATAGAACGATGTTTTTTGGTTAACGGTGAAGTTTCAATCGGGTAATCGTAAATAAAAGTAGGTTGTATCAATTTTGCTTCGCAGGTTTCTCCAAAAATTTCGTCAATTAATTTGCCGCGCCCCATCGTGTTGTCCACGTGCACTCCGCATTTTTTTGCAAAATCGGCCATCTCTTTTTCATCCATATTAGATATATCAATACCGGTAAAATGTTCAATAGCGCCGTACATGGTGTAGCGTTTCCAAGGGCGTTTAAAATCAATAATATTCTCGCCTACTTGCACTTGCGTGGTTCCGTGCAGTGCCAGAGCCACCTGTTCCACCATCTCTTCCACCAAATTCATCATCCATTCATAATCTTTATACGCCACATAGAGTTCCATTTGGGTAAACTCAGGATTGTGAAAGCGCGACATTCCCTCGTTCCTAAAATCTTTTGAAAACTCATACACACCGTCAAATCCACCAACAATTAAACGTTTTAAGTACAATTCGTTGGCAATACGCAAATAGAGCGTCATATCCAATTTATTGTGATGCGTTTTAAACGGCCGTGCCGCTGCTCCGCCGTACAGCGGCTGTAAAATCGGAGTTTCCACTTCCAAATATCCTTTTTCATTCAAGAAATTGCGCATGGTGTTCACCAATTTTGTCCGTTTAATAAAAGTATCTCTAATATGCGGGTTCACAATCAAGTCCACATATCTTTGACGATAACGCAGTTCGGGGGCTTGGAAAGCATCATACACTTCGCCCTCTTTTTCTTTCACAATGGGCAGCGGTTTCAACGATTTACAAAGAATAGTAAACTCTTTTACGTGAATGCATGTAGCTCCGGTTTGTGTAGTAAATACAAAACCTTTTACTCCAATAATATCACCAATATCTAATTTTTTAAACACGCTGTTATAAAGCATTTTATCTTCGTCGGGACAAAGCTCGTCGCGTTTAGCGTAGATTTGAATTTTACCTACGGCATCTTGCAGCACAAAAAACGCAACTGCGCCCATAATGCGTTGGCTCATTATTCTTCCCGCAAAACTAATATCTTGATACAGTGAATTATCTTTCGGAAAATTTTCTAAAATTTCTACTGAATTAACATTCACTTCATACAATGCAGCGGGGTAGCAATCAATGCCGAGATTAGTAAATTCTTGCAATTTCTGCCTTCTAATAATTTCTTGTTCGCTTAAATGGATAGCCATAATAGATAAAATAAGCGGCAAAAGTATAAAAAATACTTATTGGTTCTTTGATTTTCAAACCGTTTAAATTTACTATCTTTGCCAACGAAAAAACATCGCTGAAAATATGCATATAAAACAATAAATGAACTACTTAGATATTTTTTTTATCCTTCCTGTATTATGGTTTGGGTACAAAGGCTTTACGCATGGTCTTGTTAGAGAATTAACTTCTTTAGTTGCTCTTATCCTTGGTGTATATGCCACTTTTTCATTTTCCAATATTGTAGCTGAATGGATTAATATTCCCAACATACCCAAAGAAGCCTATTTCGCTATTACCTTCACAGGAGTTTTAATTGGTGTTTTTTTCTTAGGCAGGTTAGTAGAAAAAGTAGTAAAGCTCATGATACCCGCATTGCTCAACAACCTACTTGGCTGTTTGTTCGGAATTGCTAAAGTATGGGTTGTGTGTAGTGTTATTATTTTTTTTATTCAAAATGTTGATTCAAAAAATGTTATCCTCACTGAACAAATGGTTGAAAGTTCTTTTACATACATATATGTTGAACCTGTTGTACCTTTGATAAAAGGATGGTTTAAGTTTTGAAAAAAAAATCTAATTTCGCCATCCAAACAATGATACTACTTTATACTCGTGTGTTTCTCCTTAAATTCTTAATCTTTGAATACCAAATATTAGTATTAATTGAATATAACTGCAAATAATTGTATAGATTTTTAGAGCTTCTTGGCAACTATTTTATTTTCTTATATCGTGTTTTCTCACGTCCGGAAAAATGGAGCGAGTTTTTCAAGAAAATGATTGATGAAATGTATTCCATGGGTATTGGTTCCATAATAATTGTTATGATTGTATCTGTGGCGATGGGAAGCGTTATTACATTACAAACTTCGTTGCAACAGGCAGAAAGTACTTGGATTCCTGCTTGGACAATTGGGTTTACGGTGAGAACATCGGTAATTTTGGAACTGTGTCCTACGATTATCAGTTTGTTGTTGGTGGGTAATCTCGGTTCAAGAATTACAGCAGAAATTGGAAGTATGAGAGTAACAGAACAGATTGATGCTTTAGAAGTTATGGGTATTAATTCGGCCTCTTATTTGGCGCTCCCCAAAATTATTGCTTCTTTTTTTGTAAATCCTGCTTTGATAATTATTAGCATTTTTTTTGCACTGATAGGTGGATATTTTACGATATTAGCCACAGGATTTATTTCTACCTACGATTATATAGATGGCATTACTTCTTATTTTGTGATGTATGATGTTTGGTACGCACTCACCAAAACGGTGGTTTTTGGATTTGTTATATCTTCAATTGCAGCATTTTATGGCTATAAAATTGAAGGCGGTGCGTTGGAACTTGGTAAAGCGAACACGGAAGGTGTTGTGGTTGCCAGCTTTATCATTCTCATTCTTAATTTATTGATTACTAACATTATGCTAAATTAAAATGATTGTAGTTGAAAATGTAAGCAAGTTTTTCGGACAAAAAGAGGTATTAAAAAAAATCAATATTACTTTTGAAAAAGGAAAAGTAAATTTGGTTATCGGGCGTTCAGGGTCGGGAAAGACGGTTTTAATGAAGTGCTTAATTGGTCTATTTACGCCCTCAGAGGGTTCAATATTTTATGATAACAGAGATTTTCATCACATGTCTTCTTCAGCCCAAAAGATGCTGCGCACAGATATGGGTGTTGTTTTTCAGGGTTCTGCCTTGTTCGATTCGTTAACTATAGAAGAAAATGTGATGTTTCCCCTCAATATGCTTACCCGCCAATCTTACCAAGAAAAATTAGAACGGGTGAATTATTGTTTACATCGTGTAGATTTGTTCAACGTCAACGCATTGTATCCTTCTGAGCTAAGTGGAGGAATGAAAAAACGAGCGGCTATTGCACGTGCTATTGCCATTAACCCTAAATATCTTTTCTGTGATGAGCCCAACTCAGGGTTAGACCCTAAAACTTCGCTCATTATTGACGAACTTATTACCGGCATTACGCATGAGTTTGGCATTACAACAGTGGTTAATTCGCACGACTTAAATTCGGTTATCACTATTGGAGAAACCATTGCTTTTATCCGTGATGGTTTTTTAGAATGGTGCGGAACAAAAGAGGAGGTTTTGACTTCTAATAATGAAAATCTTAACGATTTTATCTACGCACAACCGATTACTCAAATGATACGAAAACAGGTTTAAACAAAAAAAGGCATCAAAAAAAATGATGCCCCTTTTTCGAAAATTGACGATAGATTATTCTTGTGCGCAAGCTTTTTCTTTTTCTTTTTTGCAGCAACCTTCTTTTTTATCGTTGCATTTTTTCATGTGTTCAATAATCCAATTTATACATTCAATTTGTTTTGCTGGTTCTAGATTTTCAAAATCAGCCCAATCAGCTTTAAACTGAACTTTTTCTGGACACATTTCTTTTACTTCGCCTTCTTCTCCTTCTTTGCACTTAGCTTCGCACTTTTCTTTGCAAAGTTCATCTAAGAATGCTTTCATTTCACCGATAAGAGCCAATTGACCTTCTTCGTCTAACTCTTCTAAACCAGCCCATTTGTCAAGCATTAGTTCACATGGGTTTGTTTCGGTTACTTCTTCTGCTACAGGTTGCGCTGTGTTTCCGCAAGAAACAAAAATAAGACCGGCAACTGCCAATAATAACATTAGTTTTTTCATAATAAATAAAGGTTAAATTAATAAATAATGTTCAAAATTAAAGTGCGGCAAAAATATATATAATTTGAGAAATTTTAACAAATTAAGTTTTTTTAACTAAAATTATAAAATAATACTATGTAAGTCATTTATATTGAGCGTACTACATAAAAAGTTTTTATAGTTTCAACACATTGTTTCACATCATGTACACGTAAAATAGAAGCACCTGCTCCAAGTGCAATGGTATTTAATGTAATGGTTCCGGTTAAAGATTCCGCAGGAGTTGTATTAAGAATGTATTGAATCATTGATTTTCTTGATACTCCTACCATAATGGGAAATTCTAAAAAAGAAAAAGATTTAAGATGTTTTAAAATGTAATAATTTTGTTCAATACTCTTTCCAAATCCAAATCCAGGGTCTATAATAATATCATTTACTCCCTTAGCGACAAGTTTTTCAATATTATTACCAAAAAAAGAAAGCATATTTGAAATTAACTGATTCGTTGCGAGTGGTTGGTTTCGATTATTGTGGGTTAAAACGTATGGAATATTATAGTTTCCAACAACATTAAACATTTCTCTATCAGCGCCTCCGGATACATCATTAATCATGGTAGCACCTGCCTGAATTGCCATATCAGCTATCTTTGCTCTATAAGTGTCAACTGAAATATGTACGTTTGGAAAATGAGAGAGAATAAGTTTTAAGTATTTTTTTACTACTTCAAATTCTTCTTTTTCCTGAATCTCTTTGGCATTAGGTTTTGTAGAAACAGCGCCTAAATCAACAATGGTAGCCCCTTCTGCAACGATTTGTTCCACACGTTTCAGAACAGCACTTTCAGAAATGTAGCAACCCCCGTCAAAAAAGGAATCCTCAGTTATATTGAGGATTCCCATTATGATAGGCATTTCTAAGGAGATTAGTTGTTGGTTTAAGCAGATTGTTTTCATCAATAATAAAGACACTTTTATGCCAAAACTTTAAATCTTCAATTTTTAAATATATTATTTTCGCTATTCTGCTAAACTCTTAATATTATCTCCGCAGTCTTTTACAATCATTCTATACCATTTTTCCGGGTATGGGGGCTGTTCAGGGAAAACCACCTGTGGTTTTTCATTACCATTCGTAATAAATTTGCCGTTTTCTTCTTTTTTAATATTGCCATCATGATACTTAACTAACAGATATTCAAATAGACGATTCCAATCATCCACTACTTCATGTGTGCGTTTATATGAAAAACCGGTAAGGTAATCAATTGCGCTATTTCTGTCTTTTTGATACATTTCTACCACACGGGGTGCCATTTTATTAATTTCATCAATACTTCCCAGTTCCCATTTGTCTTGTCTTTCATTAATATGCTTAATCATCGCATTATAACGGGTATAAGCGAAGTTACTTACTTTTGTAAATGTCCAAAAGGCAGATGTTGGTGAATACTCAATCATAGAGCCGTTTCCTTCTCTGAAAGGTTCCGGAATTTTTGTAACACAGCAAAACATAGGCACATAACAAGTGCTTCCGGCATCGTCCATACCAAACCATAGAATACCACCGAAAGCATCGGGGTATTGGCTACGGGTTTGTCCTACAAAAGAGAAACCGGTTTGGTGCGTTGCAATGGCACGCTCGTGGATATATTTTTTTCCATCTACTTCCCAACTCATAGGTCGCCATCTGTAAGGCCATTCGTAAGGACCAGCTCCTAAGTCTTTGGTCATATCCATAGATGTTCCTTCGTAATGGTCGCGCATCAATAGCATAACTTTGCGTACATCTAATTTTTCAACTGGTTTAATCCACAGTGGCATACGGTTTTTCAAATCTTCGCCTCGTGCGTATTTTTCGTAGGGAGCCATTAAAGTAGGGTTTAGGTGCATAAAGCCTGCCCAAACGCGCGCTTCGCAGTAGCGGGCAGCTCCAAAATCCATAGGCGCATAAATATCACTAAAACTAAATTGTGCATCTGGAGCATCTTTTGGGTATAATCCTTTTAGTTTGGCAAACGAGATAGCATCCCATGAATAGATAGTAGTTACTTCGGGATTGTACAACATTTTGTCGAATTGTTTGTTGGTAATAGAAGTTTTTCCATCTGCGAGTGGAAATGTGGTAATTCGTGCTTGGTTGGCATGGCCACTTACATAGCCATCTGGAATCAAACGTGCTACCCAGACAGCTCCTTTACTCCATCCTTTAACTGTTTTGCCTTTGGCATCAAGTATAGGCTCTCCCTTTCCGATGAGTTCCATAATCCATGCTTCGTTTTTATCAATAATAGAGAACGATTCTCCGGAACTGTTATAGCCATGTGCATCCAACAGGTCGCTAATACATTTAATCGCTTCACGAGCGCTTTTTACCCGTTGCAACGTTATATAAATCAATGAACCATAGTCCATAATTCCGTTTGAGGCTTCCAATTCTTTAAGTCCGCCGTATGTCGTCTCAGCAATACATACCTGAAACTCGTTCATGTTTCCTACCACGTTATAAGTTTGTGCAACTTGTGGTATTTGCCCCATTTTCTTTCCGGAATCCCATTCAATGATGTCGAGCATAGTTCCGGCAGGATAGGTGGCAGCAGGCCAATGATACAACTCTCCGTACAAAGTATGGGAGTCGGCTGAATAAGAAACCATTACGGAGCCGTCTTTACTGGCGCCTTTGGTTACAATAAAATTAGTACATGCAAAGATTTGCATGAAGTGTGCGGAAACAAAAAAAATTACCGCAGAGAAAATTAATTTTTTCATAATGAATTAGATATAATAATAATTAAAAAATAGGTTTCAATAGGCGGCAAAAATATCAAAAAAATACATATACTTGTACGATTAATCAGTAAACTAAAAAAATATTGATTTACAACTAAATAACAAATTAACCACAAACCAAAAAACACATTTATGAAAAGATTTCTTCTTTTTTTTCTCTTTGCTATTGCTTGCAATGCTATCTTCGCAGTTCCTGCGTACCCGTATCCCATCACCTACACACAACCCGACGGAACCACCCTCACGGTTGTAATGCAAGGCGATGAGTTTCTGAAATTTGCCAAATCTGAAGATGGCTATACGCTTCTAATAGATGCAGATGGCTTTTTCGTGTATGCTTTTACAGACAATAACGGCGACTTGCAACCTTCCAAATATATTGCAAAATCTGTGGAGAACCGCACCGGTGAGGAACGGCTCTTTCTGCAAGCCATTACTCCCAACCTGTTTTTTAGCCCATCACAAATGGAGACGTTATTGCAAATTAAAGAGATGCGACAAAGAGACTTTGAACAGCAAAGAGGCCTTCCTACGACAGGAAACCGAAAACTTCTCTGTATTCTGATTGGTTTTACCGATAAACCTTTCACTAAAACTCAGGCCGATTTTAACAATCTTTTTAATCAAACAAACTATAACGGAACCGGCAGCGTAAAAGATTTCTTTTTGGAAGCCTCTTATAACCAGTTTAACTTACAGATGGATGTGGCCGGCCCCTTCACCGCAGCTAATAATATGGCGTACTACGGTGCAAATCAAGATGGTGTTGCCGGTGCTGATATTCGTCCTCGAGAATTGGTACGCGAAGCTTGTCAGTTGGCACATAATGCCGGAATAAATTTTGCGGAATATGATAACGATGGAGACGGTATTGTGGACGGTGTTTATCTTATTTATGCCGGTTATGGAGAAGAAGCCGGCGGCGGAGCAGATTGCATCTGGGCACACGCATGGGATATCTTTACCCCCTGGTTGGTTTTGAACGGTAAAACCGTGAGAAGTTACGCCTGCTCGCCCGAACTTAGAGGCAATACCGGTTCGAATACTACTAACATTGGAGTAATTTGCCACGAATTGGGTCATACATTAGGCTCGGCAGATTACTATGATACCAACTACGGAGAAGGCGGACAATACTCCGGCACTGGTAACTGGGACTTAATGGCAGGCGGAAATTGGAATAATAACGGAGCAACTCCCGCGCACCCCAACCCCAGAGTAAAAGTTTTTAACTATAATTGGGCTACCCTTACTGAACTCACTACCTCGCAAACGGTGGTAATGCCGCCTTCAATAAATGATAAAACAGCGTTTTATAGAATAAACACAACTACACCTAACGAGTACTTTATTATAGAAAACAAACAGAGAACGAAGTTCGACAATAATATCCCCGGAGAAGGTTTGCTTATTTACAGAAGCCACTCTTCCATAGGTTCTTACGAAATTAACACTACCAGTCCGCAACGTTTTTATCCTATTGCGGCGAACGCACCTGTAGCGATACCGGCATCGGGAGCATCTGCACAAGCCGACTACGGAACTATAAACAGCACTGCTTGCCCTTGGCCCGGAAGCACTAACAAAACTGTTTTCTCCGATGCCACTACCCCCAGTATGAAGTCATGGGCTAATAATAGCACAAAAAAAACGATTACAAATATTGCCCGAAACACCACAACCGGCATAGTTACTTTCGATTTTGAAGATAAAGAAGAAGTTATCATTGCCAAATGGAATGGCTATCCTGAAAACAGTACGGCAGTTGCTACTGTTCTTGCAAACAATGGCTCGCCCCTTAACAATGGTATTGCCACTCTGAAACGTGAGACTACAACCCCCCGTATTACAGTGCTTGCTGACGGTGCACTTTCTTCCACCAATTGGGATGCTACCGGCGATAGGTATTGGATAACAGAATTTTCAACGGTTGGATTCGAGAATATTAAGATTACCTCAAAACAAAGAGGTAGCAATACAGGTCCGAGAGATTTTAAAATACAATACAGAATATCGGGTGATGGAGAATGGGCAGATGTACCTAATGGGGTAATTACTGTTGCCAATGATAATTACATTACAGGAGTTAAAGAAAATCTTTCTCTTCCTGATGCAGTGAATCATAAAGAGAAGGTTTTTTTACGCTGGATTGTAACATCCAACACAGCCATAAGCGGCTCGCTTGCTGCAACAGGAACAAATCGCATAGATATTACTATATATGGTAATCCCGGAGAACCTCCTACCGAACCGAACATCACTGTAATTCCTTCAATGATTAACTTCAACAATGTTCAGGTGCAATCTGCTTCTGAGCAGAAGCTTATTACTGTTTTGGGGGAGAATCTCACAAGTGATATTACCTATATCCTTGGCGGGGCAGATATGGCTGCTTTTGAGATTGACGATACCAATTGGTCGCAGGACGGCGGAGAGCTCAAGGTTATCTTCAAGCCTACTCAACTACGAGCATACAACGCCAATATTACAATACAATGTCAGGATGTGGAAGATGAAATTGTAACTCTTTCCGGTACCGGCGTTCCGGCGCTGTTAATGGCATGGAACTTTACAGGTGTAGGTAGTACAAACTTGCTAACATTCGCTGCAACTACGTATCATGGAAATTTAACACCCGAAACTAATTTTAAAGATATTACCCGCGGCTCAGGTGCTGCCTGGTCAAACGCAAACCATTCCTTTAGAACAACAGGATTTCAAAATACAACTATTGCTGTTACAAATAATGCTTACTTTCAGGTAACTGTAAAACCGGATGCAGCTAAAACCGTTTCGCTCACTTCAATAAGTGGAAATGGCGCAGGTACCGCTGCATACGCAAATGCGCCCGGAGTAGCAACGCAGTTTGCTTATAGTTTAGATGGCACTAATTTTACTCTAATTGGAACCCCATCTGTTAAAACAGGTACTCCGCAAACTTTTGAGTTCGACCTCTCAACCGTATCTGCATTACAAAACGTTCCGGGTACTGTTTATTTACGCTATTATGCTTCTGGACAAACCACCACAGGAGGTTGGGGGCTAAACTCGCCCAATGCCACTACCAACGGGTTGTCTATTTTTGGCACAACCGGAATAGCGCCGGCCCCAATAGAAGTTCCCAATATTGCGGCTTTTAAGAATGCCAATATCCCCACTGCAACCACTGATACCTATATTATTACAGGAGACATTACTTTTGTTGAACGTATCGGAAGAAATATTTACGTGAAAGATGAAACAGCTGGATTATTAATCTATGATAATGCCATGCCTGTTGTTACAAATAGTTATGTTAACGGAGATATTATTTCAGGCGGTATTACAGGTACATACACTAATTTCAACGGGCTACACGAATTAATACCTACTGCTAATTTTCCTGCCGGAACTTCCGGAACTCCGATACAGCCCAAAGTATTAACTATGGCCACCCTCCTTACAGATTTTTTCGGTTATGAATCGCAACTTATTACTTTAGAAAATGTATCATTCAGCGCAGGTACTTTCGGAAGCGGTGCTGCTGCCAATATCAATATACACCAGAGCGGAGAAACAATGATTTGTCGCAACCACTACGGTACTATTGCGGGATTTACTACCCAAACCGATAGATTTTATAATGTAACCGGATTTACCATGCCTTTTAATGCTGACAGACAAATTGCTCCGCGTGATTTGAACGATATTGCACTTATTGCCCTTACCCACGCTGCCACGCCTACCATTTCCACACAGCCGGTAGGCGGAACCTTTACGGTGGGCGCAGCCGGTGCAACCACTCCTTTAACCGTAGCGGCAAGCGTAACCGACGGCGGAACACTGACCTACCAATGGTACAGCAACACCACCGCAAGTAACAGCGACGGCACACTCTTAGCGGGCGAAACCGCCACCACCTTCAACGCCCCAATTTCTGCAATAGGTACATTCTATTACTATGTGGTAGTAACCAATACCAACAACGACGTAACCGGCAATAAAACCGCTACCCTCAGCAGCGATGTAGCGACGGTTGTGGTGAATGCCCTTACCCACGCTGCCACACCTGCCATCTCTGCGCAGCCAACAGGAGGAACCTTTACGGTAGGCGCAGCCGGTGCAACCACTCCTTTAACCGTATCGGCAAGCGTAACCGACGGTGGAACGTTGACCTACCAATGGTACAGCAACACCACCGCAAGCAACACCGATGGCACACTCTTAACGGGCGAAACCGGCACTACCTTTGATGTCCCGATTGATGCCACCGGCACATTCTATTATTATGTAGTCGTAACCAATACCAACAACAGCGTAACCGGCAACAAAACCGCTACCCTCAGCAGCGATGTAGCGACGGTTGTGGTGAATGCCCTTACCCACGCTGCCACGCCTACCATTTCCACACA
>Ga0209737_10000590_pt1 | contig 29078 bp, 25 predicted proteins | sample TergutCu122P3_FD_187284 | JGI IMG/M metagenome (GOLD analysis project Ga0209737, IMG submission 187284) | Cubitermes ugandensis P3 segment gut microbial communities from Kakamega Forest, Kenya - Cu122 P3 (SPAdes) (version 2) | ecosystem: Host-associated > Arthropoda: Insects > Digestive system... | reverse complement strand
ATAGCCAAAAATATTATCGTAGATGGTATTAATATTGTGGATTTCTTAACCGATGTTACGCAAATTTTCCCCTCCAAAAGTGAGGCACGCAGAACATTAAAAGAAAACGGAGTCTCTATCAATAAAGCGAGAGTCTCCGATAATTGTGTGGTAAATGCTTCCTCTGTGTTGAACGAAAAGTACATTTTAGTTCAACGGGGGAAGAAGAATTATTACATTGTGGTTTTGGTGTAGCGATTTTCTATTGAATTGAAAAATTTATAGGTAAACTGTACCAAACAGGAACAGGTTTTCCCATCACTTTTCCGGGAATCCATTTTGGGAAGATTTTGATGACACGCACCGCCTCGGCATCAAGCAACGGGTCAGCTTTTTGTAATATTTCCACTTTACCGATTGAGCCATCTTTTTCAACAACAAACTTGAGCAATACTGTGCCTTGAATTTTTTTATCACGTGCTTCTTTGGGATAAACTACGTTTTCTCTAAGAAATTGATACAAAGCGTCTAAACCACCTTCAAACTCGGGCATTTGCTCAGCATCCCTCAATGGCTTTTCATCGTCTGTCAACCCAAAATTGACTACACAATCTTTATCTTTAGGATGTAATTCAAACCTATTATCTTCTTCCTTATTTATAGTTACAACAAATGTACAGTCAGTATCGCCATTTGTGCCCAAGAAAGTTATTTCCATCCCCTCTTCTAATTCTAAAGGAGTTCCTTGATGAGGGCAGGGATCTGTTTTATGCTCTTCTGAGACTAAGTTTTCTTGAGAATTTTTACTTTTTTTATCCAACTTTTTCTTTCCATTATCATCTTCCACTATTGATGGGACAATTACTGAACTGTTGGTTGAATGATTTTCTTTTACAATTAATACTTCTTTTAAGATTTTACTATTAAGCATAATTGGAAGCGCAATAAAGGGCAACACCAGAAGAACTTTGGCAAACGCCCATTTTGAAAAATTTTGATTTTTTAACATTTTGAAACGGTTTTTGGTTAATAAATAATTGAAATGATGACCCAGCACAGACGTGGCACGCCGCGTCTGTACTGACATATTAGGAAATACTAACTGACGCAGCAACAGGTTGAGATAGGCGCCCTCTTCAATACCTTGTTGCAGCACCCGATGGTCAGCCAAATATTCGTGTGTAATTTGTATGGAACGTTTATATAGGAAGATAATAGGATTAAACCACAACACAATTCCCGTCAATTCCGTGAAAATCAAATCCCACGAATGACGTTGCCGCACGTGAATATGTTCGTGCAGTAAAATTTGTTCCTTATCTTCTTGATTATAAGCGTTAGAATTGATGAATATGTAGTTGAAAAATGAAAAAGGGGCATTGTTTGCTTCATACTCAACATAAATGTAGTTTTCCTTTCTGTTTTTTTTAGATTGACTGATTAACAAACTAATTTTAACAACTTTTGTGATAAACAACAATGTAAAAATTACTACTCCTATAATATAGATGTAGGTAAACAGTTGGGCAATGTTCCAGATAGAAGCATTTTGGGCAGTAATGGTAATTTCCGGTAGTTGTATATAGGTAATGATTTCAGAGAAGTTTGATGTGGTTTTAGTACCGGTTGGAATTGAAAAACGCACAAACGGAATGAGTAAAGATATTACTAATGAACATAATAAGTAAAATCGGTTGAATTGATGAAAGGATTCTTTTCTTAGGAAGAAATGATATAAAGCATAAAAGATTATACTTGAAATGGTGGCGATGAATAGGTAGCGTTCCATAATTTATTTTTTTTAGCACACAGATAACACAGATTGAACAAGATTTTCACAGATTTTTATTCGTTAATCATTTTTTTTAATTCTTCTAAATCTTTTAGTGTTAGATTTTTACCATCGGCGAAAGCAGAGATTAGATTTCTGAACGAATTGTTGAAGTAGTTTTTTACCACGCCCGATAAAATTCTTTTAGAGTATTCCTCTTTTGAAATAAGCGGAAAATATTGGTGTGCTTTTCCGAAAGTGTTGTGCGCCACAAACCCTTTTTTCTCTAAAATTCGCACAATGGTCAGTGCAGTGTTGTAGGCAGGCTTCGGCTCCGGAATTGCCGCCATAATATCGTTGGCAAACCCTTGCCCAATTTGCCAGATTACCTGCATAATCTCTTCTTCTAATTTTGTGAGTTCTTTCATTGTTTTATTTTCGTTACACGTTACTGATAAATCTTAAATCTTAAATCTTAAATCTATTTCGCGGCGAAAATAAACTAATTTTTTAATTATGCAACTAAATTTTTAGTTTTTATGCATTTTTATTTTTTTTCATTAAAAATTGCAATAACGAAAAAGATATTTACAGATAAATTTGTGGTAAAGATTCTGAGTATTCTAAATCTTAACGCTCTCTAAATAAATGGCATAGTAAAAAATGTCAGTAAGGTTTTACCTCCACAATTTTTCCATCCTGCATCACTACTAATTCACTATTCTTCGCTTTTTTTTCCGCGAGAAGTTTATCGAAACTTAGTTCAAGTCCTTTTTCGATTTTTTCTTTAATTTTAACTACTTCCTTTAATGTCATAATATTCAAGCAGATTTTTATATTTATTTTGATTCAATATTTTTATTGATGTCTTAATTGATTTTTCTGCAATAAGTTCGTGATTTCCTTCCGAATTATCATATATGAATAGGGCATCCACTATTGGCAAGTAAATCTCAAACAAATTCTTTATTCCGGCAAAATATCTTCGTTCAATTACTTCAGAATCTATATTATGTCCCCCTTCGGTTACACGTTTTTCTACTCTTTTTTTTGCCAATTCAACGGTTTGCAACCAAAAAAATATCAAAGTAACATTGTAACCTGCATTTTGTGCTTTTATTATTGTGTTTTTATAGGTTTTGGATGCTAAGGTGGTTTCAATTGCAAAATTCACATTTTTATTGAGCAATTGTTTAATCCTCTCAATCATTATTTTTCCGGCTTCAATAGCCACTTTTTCAGGTTGAAAAGGGGATAATCCCTTTGCAATTTCATCTGTATTCACAAACTCGCGGCAATCCAAGATTTCCGGCAAAATTGTAAAAGAAGCCGTTGTCTTCCCTGCACCATTACACCCTGCAATGATATACAAATTCTTACTCATAAATACTTCTTTATTTCAGTCTGCAAAATTAGAATAATTTCGCATATTATTTATTCGCCGCTTAATTGCTATAATTAATTCTATTTTTGCGGCTATGAAATACTACAAAATAGATGACTTGGAAATTATTGATGCCGGTGCAGAAGGCAAGGCGGTAGGTAAAAAAGAGGGACTTACCGTGTTTGTTCCTTTTGCCGTGCCCGGCGATGTGGTGAATATTGAAGTTTTTAGAAAGAAAAAAAGTTTTGCCGAAGCCAGAATCTTGAACATCAAAACAAAATCGCTACATAGAATTGAGCCGCAATGCGCTCACTTTGGGTTGTGCGGAGGGTGCAAATGGCAAATTATGGATTATGAAACCCAACTGAAGTTCAAACAAAAACAGGTAGAAGATGCTTTTCGGCATCTGGGAAAATTTGAATTTCCACCTGTGTTGCCCATTATTCCCTCCAAAAATCAATATGAATACCGAAATAAATTGGAATATACTTTTTCCAACCTGCGCTGGTTGGATGAGGAAGATATGCACCGACGAGAATCCGGAAACAGTTTGGAAACAAGAGGATTGGGATTTCATATTCCGGGGAAATTTGATAAAGTGCTGGATATACACCATTGTTATTTACAAGCCGAGCCAAGTAACGAGATTCGGAACAGCGTGAGAGATTTTGCCATAAAACACCAAATCTCTTTCTACAACCTCAGAACACACGAGGGCGTTTTAAGAAATCTCATCATCAGAAATAATACAAAAAATGAACTGATGGTCATTCTTTCTTTAACCGAAATGAATACTCAAACCACTGAACTATTGGATTTTATTAAAGAACAATTTCCGCAAATTATCTCTTTGTATTATGTTGTTAACGCCAAATTAAACGATTCAATATCCGATTTGGAGCCTGTTTTGTATGCAGGTATTACACATATTACGGAAACGATGGAGGAATTGCAGTTTAAGATTGGTCCGCTCTCATTTTTTCAAACCAACAGTCTGCAAGCGTTGGAATTATACAAAGTGGCGCGGGAATTTGCCCAAATTACACCAAAAGATGTTGTGTATGATTTATATACAGGTACCGGAACAATTGCCCTTTTTGTTGCCAAACACGCAAAAAAAATAGTGGGAATAGAATATGTGGATGCCGCCATTGAAGATGCGCTATATAATGCACAACGAAACGGCATCGCTAATACGGAATTTATTGCGGGCGATATAAAAAACGTATTATGTAGGGGCTTTGCGCGCAACGCCCTTACCCAACGTCCGGATGTCATTATTACCGACCCACCCCGCGCCGGAATGCACCCCGATGTGGTGGCAAAATTGTTGGAATTGGAATCTCCCAAAATCGTTTACATAAGTTGTAACCCCGCTACCCAAGCCAGAGATATTACCGAGCTCTCTAAAAAATACACGATAGCAGGAGTGCAACCGGTGGATATGTTTCCGCACACCCATCACGTAGAGAATGTTGTTGAATTAATAATTCGTTGATTATGAATAAAATAATAAAGTGGCTAATCATCTCTTTATCATCTTTAATTTTCATTATTGGAATCGCGTTTCTGGTATTGATGCTCTTGTTGACCCCAAAACGCCTTACCCCTATTGTGAATAGATATTGCTCTGAGTTTCTAAATGCTAAGGTAACTTTCGATACGGTTCAAGTATCTTTGTTTGAGGAGTTTCCGAAAGTAAGCGTCAAATTAGTTAGCGGAGAGATAATTTCTTACGCTTTGCAATCAGACACTGCACATTCACATTCTCTTCCTAATGGGGTTGATACATTACTCCGTTTCAATGAGTTAATGGTTTCACTCAATTTCAAAGATTTACTGCAATCGAAAGTGAACATAGAGCGTATTAGAATTTTTCAGCCGAATATAAACGCCTATATTTCGCCATCAGGGATTGCAAACTTTGATATTATAGCACCTTCGGATAATAATACTCCGCTGGATTTGAACATTGACCGTATCTCCATTCGCGGACCCGCAAATATCAGTTTCAACTCTTGCCCCGATTCTATTGCGTTACAGGCTTCTGTCGGCAGACTTTTCCTTAAAGGAAAACTTTCCTTAGATACCGAATCTTTAGAAATCGCCAAGTTTGTATGTTCTAATGTGAAAGTAAAGACAAATGTTGAAAAGAGCAATTTAAATACTATGCTGCTTCTTGATTCTGCAGCGGTAGATATTATTGTACCAAGAACTGAATTTAAAGTAAAGGTTGCCGGAGCCGCTTCTGTGAGTATTGAAAAACAACAATATTTAGACTCTCTGCCGCTAAAAATTGACGGTGCTATTGTTCTTGATATGGATAAGTTTAATTTTTTTAACTTTAAAGATTTCTGCTTAACCATTGCTCAACTACCTGAATTGAAATTGAATGGAGATTTGCATCTCAGCGAAGGAGAAATTGAGTCCGACATCTCATGTCGTATTGAAAAAATTCCACTGCAATCGTTATTCAATCTTGTTCCGGAAAAATATTCTGAGGAGATAAAAAAGATTCAAACCAATATCAATATTTCATTATCTACCAAAATAAAAGGCACTTACGAATTTACCGGTAATGGCAAACTTCCCTCAGTAGAGGTGGACTTGAAGATTCCTAAAGGTTTTTTAATTTATAAAGATTTGGAATCCAAAATTGATAACATACTGGTGGATGCCTCTTTTCTGTTTGACCCAACATCTCCGGCAAAAACGGGAATTAACCTAAAAACTATCAATTTGGATGCTTTTGCAATGAAACTGAAGGGTAATATGCAGGTTACCCACTTGTTTGACGACCCACATATTACTTTGAAAATGAACGGTGAGGCAAATTTGAAGGAGTTAGTAAAATTCGCCCCTGATGATTTGGGAATCAGTGCCCGAGGTAATATTTCTTTTACTGCTGATGGTACTTTACAGTTAAGTCGTCTCACGCAGCAAGATTTTTCCAAAAATGCCCTCGTTGTCAATGTTAATGCCGACAAAGTCAGAGTTCGTATTCCTAATAAACATATCAGTGTTTTGGCAGAAAAGACTCATTTGGAGTTTAATACTACCAAAACCCGCACCAATAGAAATACGGGTAAAATTACTAAGATTTTAAGTTTAGAATTTCAATCGGATACAGCACGGATAAGGCTGCCGAACAGAGAAACTGTGGCATTATCCATAGTGAATTTAAGTTTGAGAAGTTCAGACGCACTGATTTCTGGGGAGAGTTCAAAAGTTATTCCTATGTTTGGGGATATTTCAGCAACTACTTTAGAATACTCAGGGGTTGATTCCACATCCATTCGTTTGCGGGATATGAAAAGTAGCGTAAGGATTTTACCGACGAGAGATAACCGAACACTGCCCTCAATACGTTTTGAGATTGAATCAAAGCAATTAAGCGGTTTTTTTCAAGAGAGCAGGCTTTCTGTACGAGATGCAAATATCACAGTTACAGCCACAAAGAATGAGCCGCTTCAGAGAAGAGAGCCATCTACAAGAGGAAGAAATACAGATGGCTCACGCTCAAACCGAAATACAGACGATTTTCGGGGAGAAGATATGGACTTTCGGGATGCAGAAATAGGCGCTCTTTTAAGAGATTGGACTGTAAACGGAGCCATTAAATCTCGCTCAGGCAGAATAATTTCCCCGCTCTTTCCGCTCCGAACTCGTTTGCAAAATTTAGATATTACTTTCACAACTAATGATATAACACTTCAAAACATCGACATTCGCTGCGGAGAGTCGAGATTAAGTCTTAGCGGGAAAGTGGACAACATTCGCAGGGCATTATCCACAGGAAGAGGGCTGAAAATAGAAGCACAAATTAAAGCAGATACATTGAATTTTAACCAATTACTCTCTGCTGCCTACCAGGGTGCTAACTACTCTGCCGCCTCGGAAGAATATAAAAAGGCAATTTCAACTGCTGCAGATGAAGAAAAACTGGAAAAAATAATTCAACAAGAGAATGAAGGAAAGAAAGAAAAACCTGTCTTAATTGTAGTTCCTTCAAATATTTCCTTAGATATTAATATGAATGTGAAGCACGGAAAATATGCTGATGTTGTTATTCACAAACTTACCGGAGAGTTAATTTCTCGCGACAGATGTATTCAGTTGAAAGATTTTGAAGCAAAAACGAGTTTGGGAGACATTAATCTAACTGCACTTTATGCTACACGGAGTAAAAAAGATATTACTTTTGGCATTGATTTGGAGTTTAAAGAGATTCAAGTGGAGGATTTTATAAAAATAATTCCCTCTATAGATTCTTTGGTGCCTATGTTAGCCTCTTTTCAGGGGGTGGTAAACACACAAGTGGCTGCCACTGCCTCAATGGATACAATGATGAATATTATCTTACCAAGTTTGAATGCTGCCTGCCGAATTAGCGGAAAAAATATGGTACTTTTGGATGGGGAAACCTTCTCGGAGATTGCTAAAACACTTAAATTCAAGAATAAGGAAAGAAACTTGGTGGATAATATTTCTGTTGAGTTACTTATCAACAATCATCAAATTGAGATTTTTCCATTTATTATGGAAATAGACCGTTACCGAACTGCAATAAGCGGAGTTCATAATTTAGATATGACCTTTGATTACCATATTTCTGTACTTAAATCGCCGATTCCCTTCAGGTTAGGAATTAACCTAACCGGAGATTTGGACAATATGAGTAAAATGAAATTCGGAATCGGACAGGCAAAATACAAAGATACGAATTTACCTACTTATGTAACATTGATTGACGCAACGAGGCTAAATCTTCGCACCCAGATTAACAATTTTATTCAACAAGGGGTTGATGTGGCGCGCTTCAGTCAGTTTTCTGCACCCAAAATTGACCCAACACTTGTTGAAAAAGAGGTAGAATCGTTTTCATTTTCTGCACAGGATTCATTAGCACTTTACAAAGAGGGTATTATCAAAGTAGCACCAAAATTACCTCAGGATAGTGTGCCGGCAGATGAAAGTAAACCAAAAAGAGGAAGGGGAATCGAAAGATACTGAAAAGCCAAAGCGGAATTATTATCCGTATATTTCTATCAGTTTCAGCACTTCAGGATAGGTTTCAAGTAAAGGAGAAAGTTCCATAAAATTAGTGTGCCATTTGTAGTTGATAAGTAACGCATCATTCAGATAACCTGCACCTTGCTGAATATTTTCGTTTAAAAAATAGAGGGCAGCCAGATAATAGTACATCTTCATTCTTTCCTCCTCTGTAACATACTTACTGTATAAAAATTTCTCAAGCATATTCGCGCCAACTTCATACATTTTATTATAGATGCAGAATTGTGTAATGAAGAAAAAGAACGTATCGCTATTTTCCAAGTGATTGAGTGTTAACTCTGCCAATTTGAAGATAAAAGCAGCATCCTCCTGCGAATCAAAGAAAGTAACAACCGTGAACAATAAGTCAATGTTTTGCGGATTTTTTTCAAAAGCATTTACCACAAACGCCCGGGCTTCATCAATTCTCCCCAATTCGCTTAAGGAATTAACTATCCCCAGCACTGCTTCATTATGCGCAGGATTTTTTTCCAATGCTTTGTGGTAATACTCTAACGATTCTTCAAACCATTTTTGCACCGCATAACAGTCTCCAATATTCGTCAATGCATAAAAGTCCTCATCATCAATACTGTAAGTTTCAAAATAATGATGCAGGGCTTTGTCATAATCTTTCAACTCAAAGTAGGCATTTGCCATATTAAAGTGTGCGGCAGCAATATCGCCATCGCAAGTAAGTGCAAAGTTGTAAGCATCAATAGATTCCTCAAACTTGTTATTCCAACTCAATGCAAAGCCCAAGCCAAACCAGGTTGCACCCAAAAATGGAAACTCCTCAGTAAGAATACTAAAAAACTCAATGGCTTCTTCCGGTTTGTTCAGTTCTTCAAAAAGATAGGTATAAGTGAAAAGATTATCACTAAAAACAGGGTCGGATTGCAGGGCAAGGCTTACATATTTAATAGCAGTCAGAATATCGTTTTTTCTCACATATTCGTGTCCCAACAAAAAGTGGATATCGGGGTCGTTCGGCTCCAACGCCAATGCCTTATTCAGCCACTTTATCGCCTGTCCTTTCTTATTGTTAGTCATATTCGACAAAAAAACTTTTTCAATATAGATATCGGCTGAAGGTGGAAAAATATGTTCAATCTCATCCAATTCTTTCTCTGCATTTTCCATTTGAAACTCAAGGATATACTTTTTTACGCGATAAATACGAAATTGAGATTCGTGAGGAAATTGTTTTATTGCATACTCAATGGCTGTATTAAGATATTGAAAATTAAAACTTTGCATTAGTTCCTCAATAATCTCTTCCATATCCATAGAATCGAAATATTGCGATTCGTTTTTATCAACGCTATTGATAAAATCGGCTACTAACTCGCTATATTCATAATTTTCAAATTCCATAAAAAGTTATATGTTTTAAAAATATCTACAGTCAACTATAAATATGGGCGGCAAAAATATAGTTTTATGAAGATGTACCCACAGATACCCATATTAAAATGTACAAAAAAAATACACTTACCCCTTGACAAACGCCTTTTCGTGTTGTATATTTGCGGCACTAATTTTTATTACTATGGATATACTAAAATTCAATTCTGTTGAAGAGAAAATCATCACAATTAGAGGCATTTCCGTTATTTTAGATAGCGATGTTGCAGAACTCTATGGCGTAGAAACAAAGCGAATTAATGAAGCTTTGAAAAACAATCCGGAAAAATTTCCAACTGGCTACATCATTCCATTAAACAAAGATGAGTGGAAAAACTTGAAGTCGAAAATTTCGACTTCAAGTTGGGGCGGTAAAAATAAATCTCCAAACGTATTCACTGAAAAGGGATTATATATGTTAGCTACCATTCTTAAAAGTCCGAATGCCACCCAAGCAACTATTTACATTGTAGAGGCATTTGCTAAACTCCGTGAACTGTCTCAAACGCTTATTAACATTACTCAAACCACCGAAGAAGCAAAACACAAACAACTACTTACAAAATCAGGAAACCTTTTAAATGAATTACTGTTTGATAATTTGCAAAAAGTATCTGCCGATTGTTCTGTGGAATTTAATTTGGGGTTGATGAAAATTAAACATCACGTAAAGCGAGAACGAATGAAACCGGAAGAACAAAAAGATCTGAAAGAATTACTACTTAAACTTTTAAACTAAAATACTATGCTCATAAAAACCTACAGTTGCGCATTAATGGGAGTATCCGCAATTCCCATCCATATTGAAGTCAGTATTGAATTGGGAATCAATTTCTTGTTGGTTGGTTTGCCCGACAGTGCGGTAAAAGAGAGTCAGCAGCGAATTGATACGGCACTACGTTGCTACGGTTACAAAATTCCCGGAAAAAAGATAGTCATTAATATGGCTCCAGCCGACATCAGAAAGGAGGGCTCGGCATACGACTTAACGCTGGCTATCGGCATTCTGCTGGCTTCCGAGCAGATTCAAGGCGCTGAGAAAGTGGAAGATTACTACATTCTGGGGGAGTTGTCGTTAGACGGCACGCTGCAGCCCATTCGGGGCGCACTTCCTGTAGCCATCGAAGCCCGAAAACGCGGCAAAAAGGGGCTCATACTGCCTGTTCAAAACGCCCGAGAAGCCGCCATTGTTGGCGATATTGAAGTGCTTGGCGTGGAAAATATAAAACAGGTTATCGATTTTTTTAATACGGATACGCCCATTCAACCCACGAAAATTAACATTCATAATGAATTTCAGCGCAGTTTGAACGAATATGAGTTTGACTTTGCCGATGTGAAGGGGCAGGAAAACATAAAGCGGGCATTAGAGATAGCGGCAGCCGGTGGACACAACGTGATTCTCATCGGGGCACCCGGCTCGGGAAAAACTATGCTGGCGAAAAGATTACCCTCCATTTTGCCGCCACTTACGCTGAACGAAGCGTTGGAAACCACCAAAATACACTCTGTTGCCGGAAAAATGAGCCGGTACGCCTCTATCGTTTCCGTACGACCATTCCGTGCGCCGCACCATACAATTTCGGATGTGGCATTGGTTGGGGGTGGACAGCACCCGCAACCCGGAGAGATTTCCTTGGCACACAACGGTGTTCTTTTTTTGGATGAACTGCCCGAATTTAAAAGAACTGTATTGGAAGTGATGCGCCAACCCTTGGAAGATAGGTATGTGAGTATAGCACGCTCAAAATACAGTGTTGATTTTCCCGCCTCCTTTATGTTTGTGGCGGCGATGAATCCTTGCCCTTGCGGAAACTACAACAACCCCAAAGTGCCTTGCACCTGCGGACAGGGCATCGTTCAAAAATACCTGAACAAAGTCTCCGGTCCGCTGATGGATAGAATTGACATTCATTTGGAAGTAGTTCCGGTATCGCACGCGGAGTTATCCTCCATTGTTCCTGTGGAGCCAAGTTCAAAAATTCGGGAACGGGTGGTGGCTGCGCGTGGCATTCAGCGCAAACGGTTTGAAAACATTGAGAATGTGTTCTGTAACGCGCAGATGAGCAGCAAAATGGCGCGCACATTCTGTACCATCAACGAAGAGTGTGAGCAACGTTTAAAAATGGCAATGGAAAAATTAGGACTCTCTGCCCGCGCCTACGACAGAATTTTAAAAGTTGCCCGAACTATCGCCGACCTTGATAACTCGATGAATATTGAAATTGAACACTTGTCGGAAGCGATAAATTTTAGGAGTTTGGATAGGGATAGTTGGGGGAAATAGAAATTTCCCTATTTTCGCGACCAATTTTTTAAACACATTCTTATGAAAAAAATCACATCTATTTTATTGACAATAGGCGTTTTAGCATTGTTTAGTTGCGGTAACAGCAAGCCTGTTTCTGCCGATGGTAACGGTGTTCCCGTGTATTTTACATCCGATATCTCTCCCGAAGGAGTGATGAAACTTTTTGAATATGTGAAAGATAATATTCAAGGAGAACAAATTGGGATAAAAGTACATTTCGGCGAAGACGGCAATACGTATTATGTGCCTGCCACAATGGTAGAACCGCTTTGCAAAGCGTTGAACGCTACGTTGGTAGAAACAAACACCGCCTATAAGGGAAGACGCGGCGAAACCCTAACTCATATAGAGTTGGCTAAAGACCACGGATTTACTTTTGCCCCCATTGATATTTTAGACGAAGGCGGAACTTTGGAACTCCCTCTTGAGGGTGGAAAACATTTTAAAACCGTTCAACTCGGAAAAAATATTGAAAACTATTCCACCATCGTTTATTTTACTCATTTTAAAGGTCACGGGGGCTCAGGTTTTGGCGGGTGTATCAAAAATGCCTCTATGGGAATGGCAACTCCCATCGGCAAACGTTTGATGCACAAAAACGATTTTCCACAATGCAAAAACGAACTCTGTAACTCCTGCGGTCGCTGTGTAAGAGACTGCCCCGAAGATGCAATTACTCTGGAACCGCTTGAAATTAACCTGAATAAATGTAATGGCTGCGGAAAATGTATCACTTCCTGCCCAAGAGACGCAATTGTTCGCCCCGCAGATGACGAAAAAACGAAAATCTTCCTCGAAAAGTTAGTTGAATACGCAAAACCTGCCATCGAAAAAGTTAATTCCGTGTATTTTAATGTAATTATGAACGTTTCGCCCAGTTGTGATTGCGCCCGCAACCCCAAAGAACCTTTTATCAGCGATATTGGAATACTCGTCTCTACCGATATTGTGGCGATTGAAGCCGCCGCCCACGACTTGGTGGACAAAGCCCACAAATGCGATGACGCTTTTCTGAAAGTGAACTCCGTGAGCGGCAAACATCAAATTGAGTACGCCGAAAAAATGGGTATGGGTAGTAAAAACTATAAACTTATTGATATCGATAAATAATGTCGAAAGGAAAAGCATCGCCCACCATTTCCATCAAAAACAGAAAAGCAGAATTTGAGTACTTTTTACTTGCCAAATTTACTGCGGGGCTGGTGCTTACCGGTACGGAAATCAAATCCATACGCAGCGGAAAAGCAAACATTCAAGATGCATACTGTTCATTTATTAACGGAGAACTGTGGGTACACAATATGCACGTAAGTGAATATTCTCACGGCAGTTACAACAACCACGAGGCAAAAAGAGACCGAAAACTGCTGGTTACCAAACGTGAAATAAAAAAACTGCTCATCAAACTGAATGAGCGTGGGTTTACTATTATTCCTACGCTATTGTATATCAACGAAAACGGTTATGCAAAGTTGGATATTGCCTTAGCCAGAGGAAAGAAAAAATACGACAAACGAGAAAGCATTAAAGAAAAAGATAACCGTCAGAACTATGATTCATTTGATTAGTGTGATTTATGTGATTATGAATAATGTGATTGATTTAATAATAGCCTATTTACCGGAAGTACTGATTGCCATTTTTGGAATGGTGGTGTTGTTTCAAATTTTATACTATTTATTAATTTTCTCGCGATTTTCTTTTCACAAACAAAAATCAATTGAAAATCAAGATATTTATCCGGTTTCGATTGTGATTACGGCTAAAGATGATGCGCACCATCTCATTAAAACGCTGCCCGAATTTCTTTCCCAGAATTATCCTCAATTTGAAGTAGTTGTTGTTAACGATAACTCAAAAGATGAAACCCAACAAGTGATTGTTGATTTTCAATATCGTTATCCGAATTTGAAATTGCTACATTTAGAATCCTCTGTTACCAATATAAAAGGCAAAAAGTTTCCGCTTTCGCTGGGGATTAAAGCAGCGAATTATGAACACATTTTGCTCACAGACTCAGATTGTTTACCTGCTTCAAACCAGTGGCTTGCACTGATGGAAAGGCATTTTAATGAGCACACGAAAATTGTGTTGGGTTATAACAGTATTCGTAAAAAAATCGGGTTATTCAATGCGCTTATTCGTTTCGACAAGTTACATCAGGCGATTCAGTATTTTTCTTATTGTTTGGCAAAAATTCCCTTTATGGGGGTGGGGCAAAACTTAGCCTACACTAAATCTATCTTCTTCAACAACAAAGGTTTTGCCTCTCAAAACCATTTACAGTTTGGAGATGATGACCTCTTTATCAATCAAGTGGCAACGGCAAATAACTGTGCGATAGAGTATTCAAAAGAAGCACACACATTGTCGCGTCCCAATTCAAATTTCGGAAACTGGTTTTTATTGAAGAAATTCCGAAGCAAAACCCGAAATCTCTACACGAAAACCGACAGAGTGCTTTTAAGTTTTTACAATTTTCTGATGCCTTTGTCATACATTGCCTTTGGGTGCGCACTCTATTTTTCCTTACCCAACCTCATTTTTCTTATCATGGTTTCAAGTATCCTGTTTATAAAAATCACGATTCAATACTTCTGTTTTGGGTATGCTGCGGCAAAACTCAACGAGAAGCGGTTAATCCCGTATATTTTGTTTTTCGATATTTTATTTTCGATGCTGAATCCGGTGGTGTATTTGGTTTCAATAATAAGGAAAAAGTAAAAAAAGAGACGGTTTTTGGAAAATCTTAATCCCATGAAACACTTCCTCCCCACCACCAAAAAAGAGTTCGATTATTTAGGTTGGGATTATGTTGATGTGATTCTCATTACCGGAGATGCTTACGTGGACCATCCCTCTTTTGGCGTGGCGGTTATCGGAAGATTATTGCAGCGCGAAGGCTTGCGGGTAGCTATTCTGCCACAACCCAACTGGCAGGATGATTTGCGCGATTTTAAGAAATTGGGAACGCCGCGCTGTTTTTTCGGAATTACAGCAGGAAATATGGACTCCATGGTAAATCACTACACCGCCTACAACCGTTTGCGCAGCGATGATGCCTACACTGCAGGAAACCAATCCGGATTTCGCCCCGACTATGCCACTGTGGTTTATTCTAAAATTGTAAAGGATTTATTTCCAAATACTCCTGTCATTATTGGCGGCGTGGAAGCCTCTATGCGCCGTTTTTCCCATTACGATTTTTCGAGCAACAGTTTTAAACCCTCCATTCTCATTGATAGCGGTGCGGATTTTTTAGTATATGGCATGGCGGAAAAACCGATGCAGGAAATCGCAAAATTGTTCAAAAACAATCAATATAGCAGAGAAAATGTACAAAAAATACCCCAAATTGCTTTTTTATCCGAAAATTACCAGCCTAACCCCGAGAAAGAGTTGACTTTGTTTTCTTATGAAGAAGAATTGAAAGAGAAAAAGAATTACGGAAAAAACTTTTGTGCGTTTGAAAGAGAATCAAACAAAAAAAAACAACGAGTAATTACTCTAAGTTATGGAGACATGGTTTTGGTGCAAAATCCCCCCTACCCTACTATAACTTCCAATGAATTAGATGATTTTGCGTTTTTTGATGAAATGATGTACGCTCCGCATCCTAAATATTTGAAGCGAGGCGATATTCCTGCATGGGAGATGATAAAAAATTCCATTACCATTCATCGCGGCTGTTTTGGGGGGTGTTCTTTTTGCGCCATCTCCGCACATCAAGGTAAGCATATCGCTTCCAGAAGTGAAGAATCTATTTTGAAAGAAGTAAAACATTTAACAGAACAACCTTACTTTAAGGGACATATTACCGATTTGGGAGGTCCCTCCGCCAATATGTATCAAATGAAAGGGCAAAACGAGAAATATTGCGAAATCTGCCACAGGTATTCCTGTATTTACCCATCTATCTGCAAAAATCTGAATCGTAATCATCAGCCATTATTGCAGTTATATAGAAATGCATCTCAAATAAAAGGGGTAAAACAGATTACCATCGGCAGTGGCATTCGGTATGATATGTTACTAACCACAGATGAAAAATTGGACAAAAAACACTCTTTAACTGCTTATTTTGAAGAAATTGTAAAGAAACACGTTTCCGGTCGTTTGAAAGTAGCACCGGAACATACCGTACCCCACGTGTTGCAAACCATGAGAAAACCTGGGTTTGACAGTTTTTTGCATTTTTACGACAAATTTCAGCAATTGAACAAAAAAAATAACAAAACCCAACAATTGATTCCTTATTTCATCTCCGGGCATCCGAATTGTAGTGTTTTAGATATGAAACAACTCTCAAAAGATGTCAGCAAAAACCGGTTAATTACCGAGCAGGCGCAAGGGTTTACGCCCACTCCAATGACTTATGCTACAGCGATGTACTATTTAGGATATGACCCCTACACAGGAAAAACGGTGTACAGTGCAAAGAGTTTTGAAGAAAAAAAGGCGCAGAACCGTTTTTTTTATTAAAAAACAGTTTAAATAAAATTACTGATATTCCGCCAATTAACACATTGAGTTTGGTGAAAAATGGGTTCAGTTTTCCCTGAATAAATCAAAAAAGTGTCGGAATTTGAAAAATCTTTTTGCAAGGATTCAATATTTTTCAAATGTGAAGGTAGCAGTGTTTCTGAAAGTTTGATTTCGATAAGAGTGTGTTTTTCGGGTTTTTCAATCACGCAATCAACTTCTTTTCCTTTTGCATCTCTAAAATAGTATAAATTTGCCGGTAGTCCTTTATTATAACGATTTTTTACTAATTCTGAAAACACAAAATTTTCAAACAGATTACCACGCATATAAAAATTTTCAATCTGATTTTCCTGTTCAATATTTAAGAGTGAACAAACCAACCCCGTATCATAAAAGTAGAGTTTAGGTGATTTTATCAAACGGCGATTAATGTTTAGCGTGTAAGGCTGTACCAAAAACAAAATGTAGCTCGCTTCTAACACCGACAACCACGACTTTGCAGTATTTACCGAAATATCCACATCGTTAGCCAGCGAAGAAATATTTAGCACATTGCCTACTCTGCCTGCACAGAGCTTCACAAAACGAATAAAAGTATTGAGGTTGCCAATATTCTTCAACTGCCGAACATCACGTTCCAGATAGGTTTCGATGTAATGCGGAAAAAAATCTGTGGGGGCTAAACCTTCTTTGTATAAACGAGGATAGCCACCTTTAAACAATACATTATCAATATTTTGGATTTCATACTCTGTGGCTTTCAGTTCTGAATGTGAAAGGGGCAAGAGTTTCAAATTGGCAACTCTACCCGCTAAACTTTGCGAAATATGATTGTTCATTAAAAAACTTTGCGAACCAAGTAAAATAACTTTTCCATTTTTGTTGCTATTATCCAGAATCTCTTGCAAATATGAAAATAACGCCGGAACATATTGTACTTCGTCTAAAATAAAGTTTTCTCCGGCCGAGTTAAGAAAGCCACGGGGATCTTCTTCTGCAAAACTGCGCGTATCAATATTTTCCAATGAAAAATAATTGTAGTTGCCTGCGACATTTTTTACTAATGTCGTTTTGCCGGATTGTCGAGGACCTGTAATATTAATTGCTGGATACTTTTCCAGAAGTGAAATTAGTTTCTCTTGAATTTGCCTGTAAATCATATAATTAAAATAATTTGGTGCATATTTGCATTGCGACTGCAAATTTACACATTTATTTTAAATATAATCAAGAGCTATTATCTATTCTTTAGAGAGAAAGTAGTGCACTTTTTTGCACGAAAAATTTCATTTTTTTCGCTGTATTAAAAATAAAACTATTTTTGCGCACAAATTTTTAACAATGCCAATTAGTCACACATCGCATTCTAAAGGGTCGAAAATTTTCGACACCCACGCCACGCGGCGATTTTTGGCATTTACCCCCCCCGTTCTGATTATCAGTTAGTTACAGCGATTAACAGTAACATCGAGGTTACTCACTTCGCTTACGCTAATGTTACCTTGAATCCCTTTTGCAATAAAGAAGAAAGGAACGAGATTCCTCACTCCGTTTACACTGCGTTCGGAATGACGCACTGCCGCACAAAATGGGAGAAAGAGGCGGCGGCGACGCTCATTCAGCAGCCATCGGCAGACAGTACAGTCGCCGCCACTTTTGCCATTAGCAATACCAGTCATTCCGAAAGAGCGAAGCGACTGAGGAATCTCGAACATATCCCACAGTGCTATATTCAAAATTATCATTAACCCAAATAATACCTTTATGAAAAAAATTACCCCATTTTTCCTTGCAATCCTGTTCATCTCTTTGAACACATTTGCACAAAACCAACAGATTGTTGTTGGAAAAAATTATGTGAACCCCAACGAAGTAACTTTGGTTGCTGAGCGGGGCGTTTCTACTACTATTAAATTTGCTCTTAACGAGTTGGATTTAATTGAAGTTGCCACCGACTACGGAACGGCAAATATTATGATGTCTGCAAAAGCACCGGTAATGCTTTGTGAGAGAGCACCAGAACTTATTTATTTGCCTACCGCCATTATTATCCCCGACGTTGGCTCGGCAGAGTTAGATATTACTTATGGAGAATTTACCGAAATTGAGAGCATTGAAATTGCTCCCTCAAAGGGCAATTTACCTCGCAGCATTGACCCTGAAACAGTTCCTTTTGTGAAAGGAGAAGTTTATGAGCAAAATGCTTTTTTCCCCGGAAAATTAGCAGAATTAAACGAGCCTTTTATTATGCGTGATGTTCGCGGACAAGCATTATATGTTTTTCCTGTTCAATATAACCCTGTTACAAAAATTTTGAGAATCTATTCCGAAATTACTGTTACGGTAAATTACACCGAAAAAGAAGGAGTGAATGAATTTGTTACTCAAAAAAGACATAGTGCGATACTATAGCGGCAACTACTGCGATGTTTTAGTCGGAAGAATGTCTGCCGAAAATGTTGCCCATGTACAAACACAAGTGCAACGCTCTATTTGGTATGAACAAGAAATAACTACTGCAGATACATGGCTTAATTCTGCGCTCGGAATAGCCGATTTACAAGGTGCCGGACAAGGACACGATGGCGGCGAAGCAGACTATGTACACATGAATAATATTAGAACACGACTTTTAAATTATGGATACTCAACTGTTCATCAAGAATATTGCGGAGTTGGAAGTGGAACATCCCCTGCGCAAATTTCATCCCGTTTTAACAGTGGTATAAGTATGACCAACTATATCAATCATGGTAATGAGACCGGTTGGGGATTTGATGCCGGATGTGCAGGATACACCAATACACAAGTGAATGCGTTGCAAAATTCCGGAAAACTCTCTTATATTTTTTCAGTGGCTTGCCTTTGTGGACGTTTTAATTGGACAAACGGTCCCTGTTTTGCTGAAACATGGATGCGAGCTACACAAGGAGGACAACCCACCGGAGCCATTGGTACATTTATGGCTATCAAGAGTATTGGTTGGATACCGGGGATGACAGCACAAGACGTTTTTGCAAATATTTGTATAGACTTACCCAACCCGTATGGCGGTGTAGAACCGGGGGTAAAAAGAACATTAGCCGGCACATGCCTTAATGCCACCCAAAAAATGCTTATGGTTCACGGCGTTAATGGACCACATGGCTCGAATGAATGTTTAACAGATTATTTGTCGTGGACAGTTTTCGGCGACCCCACTTTGACGATTCGTACTAAAACCCCGCAAGAGATGACCATTTCTCATTTGCCGAACATTCCATTGGGCGCAAGCGAGTTTACTGTTGAGTGCGATGCAAATGGCGCAGTTGCCGCAATCACTTACAAGGATGCAAGTAACGAAGTGATTATTTTGGGAGTTGCCACAGTTGTAGATGGCGTAGCCACCGTTGTTTTTGATGCACCGCTTGCTGTAGAGGGCGAATTAACTCTTGCCGTAACCGGATTTAACAAAGTAGCCTATCTAACCACGTTAGAGGTAGGTACTGTTGAACTATTTCCCCCAAAAAACCTTATTTATTCTATAGAAAAAGCCAATCACGTTATTCTTAACTGGGATGCGCCTAAAGGTAAAATTTTGACAGTTACCGGATATAACGTATATCGTGGTGGCGAAGTGATTACACCGGAACCGGTAAGTGAATTAACTTTTACAGATATAGCAAATGCAAATGGAACGTATGAATACTATATAACTGCATTATATGGTGCTTCATTGGAGAGCGACCCGTGCGAGCCGGTAACGGTTACCATCAACGGAATGTGCGTTCCAATTAGCAAAAGCATTTCAGTAGAGCAAACCGAGGGTGCAAATATCAGAGTTTCTTGGGAAGCCCCCGCATACGAAGGCACAGAACTTGCCGGCTACAATCTTTACCGCGGTGATGAGAAAATGAACACAGAAATCATTCCTGCCGCAACGTTGAGTTTCTTGGACGAGAACGTTGAAACAGATGTTGAACTGTGTTATTATGTGGAAGTTGTGTATAACGACTGTGGGGAAACATTGAAAACGGGAAAAGTATGTAAAACAATACTATCGGTTAGGGAACTGCCCGGACAGGAGTTCAGTATTTACCCAAATCCAACGTGCGGAGAATTTACAATTGACAATGGACAATTGACAATTAACAATGTGGAGATTTACGATGTTTACGGTAGAAAAGTAGAGACGAGGCGCGCCGCGTCTCTGCAAGCGGAAATTGTTATCAATATTTCGCACTTACAATCAGGCATCTACTTTGTAAAAATCTATTCCGAGGCCAATCAGATAGCCATCAAGAAATTAATAATTAATAAATAATATTTAGAAAAAAATGGTTCCTAAGAGAGTTACCGGACTCAAATTCTATTTGGAATCATGGTATTAAAAAAGAATTTTTTTACAGGAGTCCCATTAAAGCCCGATTTTTCGGGCTTTTTTGATCAAATCTTAATCATTAAACCACAAAGGACACAATGAATTTCACAAAGTACACTAAAGGATTCCATTTATTACTCTTCTAATACCATTTTTAAACAATAAACTATTGAAATTAATCAATAATCCCAATTTGCAATTGCTTAATTTTAAATATGTTAAAATTTGCGCTAAATGTAAATCATTTAACGATTCAACCGACTTAATTTCAATAACCAGTTTATTTTCAACAAGTAAATCAATCCTATAACCTATATCTAACCTTACTTCTTCGTAAATTAACGGTAATCCCTTTTGTTTTTCTACAAATAAACCGCTCTTTCGAATCTCATAAAGAAGACATTCTTCATAAGCACTTTCTAATAAACCTGGACCCAATACTTTATGTACTTTTACTCCAGCGTTAAAAACAATTTTAGATAATTCATTTTCTGTCATAGTATTATTTTTTACCACAAAGTTCACAAAGAGTTTTCACTAAGTCCACAAAGATGTGAATTGCAAATCTATTATAGTGCTCTTTGTGATACCCTTAGTGTCCCTTGTGGTTAATTATTTTTGTATTGCAAATATACACTTCAAAAACCCGTTTGTCAAGGGGTAAAGCGTTTTTTTTATTTTTGTGCCCACTTAACGTTTACTATTTTTATGCAATTATTACAAATCCAAAACATTACAAAACAATTCTCTAATCATTTAGCGTTAGATGATGTCTCTTTTAACATAAATAAGGGAAAAGTATTCGGGTTGTTGGGACCCAACGGCGCCGGAAAAACCACCCTGATTCGCATTCTTACACGCATTACCGCCCCCGATAAAGGAGAAATTATGTTTAACGGCAAACCTTTATCCGAAAAAGACTTGGAAAATATTGGCTACCTGCCCGAAGAACGCGGGTTGTACAAAAAAATGGAGGTAGGCGAACAAGCTATGTATTTGGCACAATTGAAAGGAGTTCCACACCATGAAGCATTTAAACGTCTTAAATTCTGGTTTCGTAAATTTGAAATCGAAGGTTGGTGGAAACGAAAAGTGGAGGAACTTTCAAAAGGGATGCAACAAAAAATGCAGTTCATTACCACCATCATTCACGAACCGCAATTGCTGATATTAGATGAACCATTTAGCGGTTTCGACCCCATTAATGCCAACTTGTTGAAAGAAGAGATATTAGCCCTCAAAGAAAAAGGAGCAACCATTATTCTTTCTACACACAATATGGCATCCGTGGAGGAGATTTGCGATGATATTGTGTTGATTAACAAATCGAAAAAAATATTGGAGGGAAATATTACTGAAGTAAAAAATCGTTTCAAAAAACATCGATTTATTATTGAAATTGAAAATAACAGTCGAATTGCTGAGTTCAATCTGCCGCATTATTTTAATCTTATTTCAAAAAATGAAAAACAACATTCTACCGTTTTTGAGATACAAATGTTGCAAGAAACTCCCTCAAACGAGATATTAACATATTTTATGAAACAAGGAACTATCGTTTCTTTTCAAGAACTTCTACCCTCTATGAACGACATCTTTATCGAACAAGTAACCTTAAATTTATGAATAAAATAAAACTGATTATTGCAAGAGAATATTTGACACGCGTCAAGAAAAAATCTTTCATTATTATCACGCTTCTTGCGCCGGTGTTAATGGCATCGCTTTTTGTTGTGCCTGTGGTAATTACAAAAATGACATTAGATTCTCAAAAGCAGATGAATGTGCTGGTAATTGATGATAATGAATTTTTTATCAACAAATTGGGAGAAAACAGCAACATTACATTTACGTATCGTTCGGGGGTAATTGATGATTTTAAAAAAGAGGTTTTTACGGGAAAATTTGACGCCGTGCTGCACATCCTGAAAAGCAATGCTGCATTAAGGGGTAATCTCTATTTTGAAAACGACCCTCCTTCACGGTTTGTTCCCGATTTGGAAAGTCAATTAGATAAACAATTGTTTGACAAACTGTTAATGGACACTTTTAACATCGAATCCAAACAGTTTGAAGCGTACAAGAAAACCACACAATCTACCATTACCAGCATTAAGATTGATGAACAGGGGAACGAAAAAAGAAGTTTTGCGTGGATTAGTAAAATTGTTGGCATTTTCGCAGGAATAATCATCTACATTTTCATTTTTATGTGCGCCCAACAAGTATTGCGTGGCGTTTTGGAAGAAAAAACAAACCGAATTATTGAAGTATTAATCTCTTCCGTAAAACCTATGCAGTTAATGTTGGGTAAAATTGTGGGGGTAGCGATGGTGGGGCTTACGCAATTTGTAGCCTGGATTGCTTTAACATTTATTTTGATTATGAGCGCGCAGTTTATCCTGCCACATTTCTTAGATGTCAATCCGGTAATGATTGAAAATGCGGTTCAACTATCTGAAGATACCGTTAATGCACAACAACTTTTCTCACAAGACTCACTAATTGAGCAGATTCAGGATTACTTTAACTTCTCTTTTACCTCTTTACTGCTTTGTTTTCTATTCTATTTCATATTCGGATATCTCATTTATGCCTCCTTATATGCGGCGGTGGGCGCAGCGGTTGACCAGGAAACCGACTCGCAGCAATTTCTACTTCCGGTAACTATTCCGCTCATACTCACTATAATGCTTGTGATGCCTATTGCGGAAACCCCCAACGGCTCGTTAGCCTTGTGGATGTCGATGATTCCGCTCACTTCACCCGTGGCGATGCTTATTCGTTTACCTGCGGGCGTTCCTCTACAGGAGCTCCTTATTTCTATGGGTTTATGTGTGGTTTTCTTCTTCTTCTGTGTTTGGGTTGCCGCGAAAATCTACCGCATCGGAATACTTACTTATGGCAAAAAATCCACGTGGAAAGACCTGGGAAAATGGCTAAAGTATTAAAAGCACGCAGATGACGCAGATGAGAATAATTACGCCCTTTTTTATTGCTATTCCTTTATCATCTTCGAAGGAATAATTTTTACCACTTTTACAAATTCATTTTCTACATAAAAAATTATCGTCCATTTGCCATTCTTTGTAACTATTCTTTTTGCCTGCGGATGCCATTTGATTATATTCAAATAAGATGAAACAGGAATATAATCTGCTAAATAAGACAACATTTTTATCTCTCTCAAAATACGTTCAATGTAAGATTGAGCAGTTTCTTTTGTATGAATGGATGAAATAAAGTCAGAAATATTTTCAAAATCTTCAACCAATACTCGTTGTGCAATTAGAATTTGATAGTTTTTCATAGTGCGTAGTAATTTTATCATCTAACATCTGGGAGAATTGTTCGAGCGTCAGAAAGCCTTGAGGAATAGATTTGTTAACTGTTGAGGCAAATTGTCTGACATTAAGTTTTTTAGAAACTGGAGGATTGACTGTTTTCATCTGCATAATAATTTCGGCAAAAATACACAAGAAAATGCGTTTGTCAAGTGGCAAGAACTTTTTTTGTGAAATTCTTAATGGATTTGATAAAAAAATAATTTAACACCAATTTCTTCCGAATGCAAATAAATATTTTTTACTTTTGCGGTCTGAAATATATTTGATAATCAGACAAGTTAATTATGAAAAAATTTTTATTCGTTTTAGTTGCCGTAACAGGCTTTATTTTTAGCGCAAATGCGCAGGATATTATTCTTAAAAAAGACGGCTCGGAAATAAAAGCCAAAGTGCTTGAAATTACCGACCAACAAATAAAATACAAAGAGTTTGATTTTCAAAGCGGTCCCACCCGAAATATAAACATTGCCGAAGTGTTTATGGTTACCTACGAAAACGGAAAAAAAGAGGTTTTTAACAAAATTGTTGATACAAAAGATAATGCAGATAACAAACAAAGCAAAGTGGTGGTAGAAAGAGAAAGAACAGGAATAGTGGTTACCCCTCCTTGTGTCAAAAAAATTGCTTATGGGTTGGATTTTGGGATTGGAGGTGCTGATGAATTAGTGATAAATTACCAGACAATCTATAATGATGATGGGAGCAATATAGTGTGTGATAAATTTGGGGATGAAAACGGAGTCTTTTCCTTTGCCTTAGGTCCCCGTTTTACATATCATTTCATTCCCTATTTTGGAGCCGATTTTATTAAGATAAACGGTAATTTCGGTTTTAGAAACAACGGATATAATAGTACTGTGAATTATTATAACATTCAGTTTATGACCGGTATCAGAGGTAATTCACCTGCTTTTTTTAGATGTATCTCTGGCTACGCTGCAATTAGATTGGGTTATGGTGTTGGGAGTGAAAGATATAGGCACAATCTTTCTACTGGTGGTCTTCATGACGAAACCAACTATGAGTTTGTTAGAAAATCACTAAATGGATTTTGTTTAGAAACCGAAGTTGGAATAAATTTCACACCTACTATTTTCGTTGGATTTTCATACAATTTTCAAATGTATAGGCCATTTATAGATGAGATAACTTTTCTTCCTAAGGTTGATTATCTTGGAAAGGAACATATGACATCTAATAAAATTCATAACTTAGCGTTCCGGGTCGGCTTTAACTTTGGCAAACGCGTAGAGTGTAAATGTAAGAAGAAAGAACCAAGAACAAGGGTTGAGCGCGTTACCACTGAAAAAACCGTTAAAGAAGTTGTTGTTGTGCGCGATACGGTTACGGTAATTAAAGAGGTTATTCGCGAAATACCGTTAGAAATCAGGCAAACAATGGTTGAACTTTCCAAAACGCTTTTTGCTTTCAACGAATTTAATTTAAACGAAAAATCTATCTCCGAACTCAATAAAGTAGTGAACTGGCTGAAACAAAACCCCGTAATTAACGTAGAAATTGAAGGGCACACCGACAACAAAGGCACTGCCGAGTACAACCAGCAACTATCAGAAGAACGTGCAAAGTCTGTTTATGATTATTTTGTAAAAAATGGCATCAGTGCATCACGTCTTTCATATAAAGGTTACGGTTTAACCCGCCCCATCGCCGACAACGCAACAGAAGCAGGGCGACAACAGAACCGCAGGGTAGAGTTGCGGATTGTTACAAGGTAAGCAGGTAATAAAAAATCTTACGCTCTTACGCTCTTACGCTCTTACGGTCTTACGCTCTTACGGTCTAAAATATGGCAACAGTATATCTTAGTTTAGGAAGTAACCTCGGAAATCGGGAGCAGCACTTGGAAAAGGCAAGAGTTGCTATTCAGCAAGAAATTGGAGAAATTATTGCAGAATCTTCCATTTATGAAAGCGAAGCGGAGGGTTTTGAAGGTTATTCGTTTCTAAATCAAGTTCTAAAAATAGAAACTACATTACTTCCTGAATTATTGTTACAAAAAACAGAAGAGATTGAAAGAAAGTTGGGGCGTACACAAAAAACGGAAATCAAAAACGACAAACCTGCTTACAAAAATCGTATCATAGATATTGACATTTTGTTATATGATGATTTACAAATAGATACCGAAACACTAACTATTCCGCATCCGCGAATGTTGGAGCGGGAATTTGTGATGAAGCCGCTGCGAGAAATTGTTCCTAAAACAATTGGTAATTATTAAATAATCCTATTTTCGCCGACTGAATATTTTGAATATTATTAACTAACCCAATATCAATTTTATGAAAGAAAAAATTGCAATGAATCTGAACCCGTTGGTTCAATTTCTAAAGAAAATGCCGAAAGAATTTACCAAGGCTGACATCGTTAAATTTATAGAAGAGAAAGGTATCCAAATGGTTAACTTTCGCTATGTGGCGCAAGACGGTCGTTTGAAAACCCTCAATTTCGTGGTAAACAACCGCGAGTATTTAGAACAAATTCTCTCTTCCGGTGAACGGGTGGACGGGTCGAATATTTTCCCCTCCTATATTCACGCCGGTTCCAGCGATTTGTATGTAGTACCCCGCTTCAGCACCGCCTTTATGGACCCCTTTAACGAAATTCCTACCCTCTGTTTCCTCTGTTCCTACTTCAACAAGGATGGAAAACCAATGGAAAACGCGCCGGAAAATATTCTTCGCAAAGCGCTGAAATCGTTTGAAAAAACAACAGGAATGATTTTCCACGCTATGGGTGAATTGGAATACTACGTGATTGCTGATGAGGAAGAACTTTACTTGGCAGAAAACCAAAAAGGATACCACGAGTCATCCCCCTATACGAAGTTTGAAGAATTTCGTTCTGAATGTATGCTGCTGATTGCCAAAGCAGGCGGTTTAATCAAATATGGGCACTCCGAAGTGGGCAATTTTACCCTGAATGGAAAAATTTATGAACAAAACGAAATCGAATTTTTAGTTACCGACACTTTGGATGCCGCCGACCAATTGGTTATTGCTAAATGGATTATCCGAAATTTAGCGTACCAGTACGGACTTAATGTTACGTTTGCCCCGAAAATTACAGAGGGTAAAGCGGGAAGCGGTTTACATATCCATACCTGCATCGTAAACAAATTGGGTGCCAACAAAATGGTGGATAAAGGCAAGTTGAACTCCATTGCCAAAACTGCCATAGCCGGTTATATGACCTGCGCCTCTTCACTTACGGCTTTCGGAAATACAAACCCAACGTCATATTTTCGTTTGGTGCCGCATCAGGAAGCGCCCACCACTATTTGCTGGGGCGACAGAAACCGCTCTGTGTTGGTGCGCGTTCCTCTTGGTTGGATGCACAAAAACGATATGGTTGCCGACCTCAACCCGATGGAAAAACCACAAAATACTAACCTGTCTCAAAAACAAACCGTAGAGTTTCGCTGTCCGGACGGTTCCGCAGACATTTACTTGCTCTTAGCCGGTTTGGTGGTGGCAGCACGCCACGGTTTTGAGATGGAAAACGCGCTCAAATTCGCTGAAAAAACATACGTAAACGTAAATATTCACAAACCTGAAGAAAAAGAACGTTTGATGAGTTTGGAACAACTGCCCGCTTCCTGCTGGGATTCTGCCGTTGAACTCTCCAAACACAGAACAATTTACGAAAATCACGGCGTTTTCCCCGCCGAAATGATTGACGATATGATTAAACATCTGAAATCGTTCAACGACCAAAAAATTAGAGAAGAGATTAAAGCGGACCCGAAGAAAATGATGGAATTGGTAAACAAATATTTCCATTGCGGATAAAATGTCCACGAATTACACGAATTACACGAATTATTTTTGATTGTCAATATTCAATTCGTGCAAAATAGTGAAATTAGTGTATAAAATAGTATATTAAATTTACTGATTTAGTGGCAACAGATATTATTTCACAAATAACCAATACCGAATATCAATACGGATTTGTTTCCGATATTGATGTGGAAGAGTTTCCCAAAGGGTTAAATGAAGATGTTATCCGTTTGATTTCTAAAAGAAAAAACGAGCCGGATTGGTTGCTTGATTTTCGGTTAAAGGCATTTGCCAAGTGGCAAACGATGAAAGAACCCGAATGGGCGCATCTTACTTACGAAAAACCAAAGTATCAGGAGATTACCTATCTTGCCATTCCAAAAAAGAAAAACTTAGATGCAGAAAAAGGAGAAATTGATGCTACTTTGGTGGATACTTTCAACAAATTGGGAATTTCATTAGATGAACAACATTTGTCGGAAGTGGCTGTGGATGCAGTAATTGACTCTGTTTCCGTGAAGACTACTTTCTCGGAACAATTGGAGAAAGAGGGGATTATTTTTTGCTCTTTCGGGGAGGCCGTGCACAAATGTCCGGAATTGGTAAAAGAATATTTGGGTTCGGTTGTGCCGGTGGGCGATAACTTTTTTGCCGCGCTCAATTCTGCTGTTTTTAGCGAAGGCTCATTCTGCTTTATCCCCAAAGGTGTGCGCTGCCCGATGGAACTTTCTACCTACTTCCGAATCAATGCCGCCGGCACAGGACAGTTTGAACGCACCTTGCTTATTGCCGACGAGGGAGCATACGTGAGCTATATGGAAGGCTGTACCGCCCCGCAACGCGATGAAAATCAACTCCACGCAGCTGTCGTGGAAATTGTTGCCCATAAAGATGCCGAAGTAAAGTATTCAACAGTACAAAACTGGTATCCGGGAGACAAAAACGGAAACGGAGGAATCTACAATTTCGTTACCAAACGCGGAGTTTGCAAGGGAAGTAATGCAAAAATATCCTGGACACAAGTGGAAACAGGTTCTGCGGTTACCTGGAAATATCCGAGTTGCGTGCTGCAAGGCGATAACTCGGTAGGAGAATTCTATTCGGTGGCACTAACCAACAACTACCAGCAGGCAGATACCGGCACCAAAATGATTCACTTGGGAAAAAATACCCGCA
>Ga0209737_10000589_pt1 | contig 29088 bp, 22 predicted proteins | sample TergutCu122P3_FD_187284 | JGI IMG/M metagenome (GOLD analysis project Ga0209737, IMG submission 187284) | Cubitermes ugandensis P3 segment gut microbial communities from Kakamega Forest, Kenya - Cu122 P3 (SPAdes) (version 2) | ecosystem: Host-associated > Arthropoda: Insects > Digestive system... | reverse complement strand
GGTGGGCGCCATCGTCAACTTTGCGCCCCTGCCCGAAGGCGGCGAAGCGCTGGCCGTGATCCGCACAGAGTCAGTCCGCGCGGGCGATAAGGTTCATGTCGGCGCGCCGGATGGGCCTTGCGTGGAAGTGCTTGAACTGCCTTACGCAGTGCCGGAGGCGAGGTGATGTTGCGTTTCGTTGCAGTGTTGGCCGCGATCGTTTGCGGCAGCGCGCATGCTGCCGATCTTTCTGCGCAAAGCAGGGCGGAAATCGATTATCTGTTCTCTTATCTGCAAGAGTCCGGATGTCGGTTCAACCGAAACGGCAAATGGCACAGCGCAGACGAAACCGTTTCCCACCTCGGCACAAAATACAAATACCTGCTTGAAAAGGACATGCTTTCTTCCACGGAAGATTTCATCGACAAAGCCGCAACAAGCAGCAGCATGAGCGGCAAGCTCTACCTGGTCGCATGCGCCGACGAAAAGCCCGTGGAAAGCAGCGTGTGGTTCAGGGCGGGGCTTTCAAAGTATCGGGCGGAGAAGCGTTAGGGCGGTTTTGATTCAGGTGCATACATTCTGGATTCCCCCTGATCAAGGGAATGACGGGGGAAACACCCAGAAATACGTCATCCCCTTGATCAGCGGAGATCCAGGAAAATTTGGGCGGATTAGTTCGTGCTGTACAGGTTTGAGCCGAAACCGCTCTAAACCGAAAGTGCGAAATGACAGCAGGGGCGTTTTTTGTTTCCCCCTGCACGAAAACAAAAAAATTCTGGCCCCCCTCTCATCGAGGGAGGCCAGAATATCTTCGCCTGAACACTTTCCGACTTACATCGACTCGCCCTTCAGCGCGCGCAAGTGCCAGTCGAACGCCTCGCCCAGCAGATGCGGCGTCTGCATGCCGTTCGTGCTCTTTTCGGCGCGTGCAAGGTAGTCCTTGAGGGCCGGACGGAACTTGGGATCGGCACATTTTTCGATCACCAGCCTGGCGCGCTGACGCGGCGCAAGACCACGCAGATCGGCCAGCCCGTGCTCGGTCACGAGCACCTGCACATCGTGTTCGGTGTGATCGACGTGCGCGACCATCGGCACGATGCAGGAGAGCGCGCCGTTCTTGGCAAGCGACGGAGTCATGAAGATCGAGAGGTAGGCATTGCGCGTGAAGTCGCCCGAGCCGCCCAGCCCGTTCATCATCTTTGAGCCGAGAACGTGGGTGGAGTTGACGTTGCCGTAGATGTCGGCTTCAAGCATGCCGTTCATCGCGATGACGCCGAGCCGACGGACGATTTCGGGGTTGTTGCTGACCTCTTGCGGACGCAGGATGATGCACTTGCGGTAGACGTCGAGATTGGCGTTGAAATCGGCCAGGGCTGCCTTGGACAGCGACACGGCAGTGGCTGAGGCGCAGACGAGCTTGCCGGAACGGATCATGTCGAGCATGCCGTCCTGCAGGACTTCGGTGCAGGCGGTCAGGTTCTCGTAGGGGCCTTCGTTCAGCCCCGCCATCACCGCGTTGGCGACGTTGCCCACGCCCGATTGCAGCGGCAGCAGGTTCGCCGGGATATTTCCCTTTTTGACTTCGTACTGAAGGAAATCGAGGATGTGACCCGCGATGAGGCGCGAGTTTGCATCCGGCGCGGAAAACTGGGTGTCGCGGTCGGGACAATCGGTTTCGACCACAGCCACGACCTTGGCCGGATCGACTCTCATGTAAGGCTCGCCGATACGGTCACTGGCCTTCGTGATCGGAATGGGCTGACGATGCGGCGGCAGGGCGACGCTGTAGATGTCGTGCATGCCTTCGAGCTTGGCATTCAGGCCCGAGTTGACTTCGAGAATCACCCGGTCGGCCATCTCCAGGAAGGTGGGATTGTTGCCCACCGAGGTCGACGGCACCAGTCGCCCGTCTTCGAGGATGGCAACGATTTCGATCAGGGCCACGTTGAGCTTGCCGTAATGTCCCCAAGCCGTGTTTTGCGCCACTTCCGACAGGTGGGCGTCGATGTAATAGGAGTCGCCGTTGTTGATCCGGTTGCGGCCGTCCGGATCGGACTGATAGGGCAGGCGCATGGAAACGCCATTGACCTTGAAAAGCGCGCCATCGAGTTCGGGCGCGGTAGAGGCGCCCGTCAGTAGGCCGACACGGAAAGTTTCACCCCGTGCATTGGCGGCGGCGATCCGCCGGGCGAGCGCCTGCGGAACTTCCTTGGGATGGCCCGAGCCGGTGAAACCGCTTACGCCGATGTTGTCGCCGGGATTGATGAGGGCAGCGGCTTCGTCCGCTGTCATGATCTTGCTGCGGAAAGCAGCACTATGGATGCGGGATTCGCTCATTTTGTGTCCTCGTCCGGGAAAAAAGTGGAGAAAGTTATGAGTTTAGGAAGAGTTTTCGTCAAGCGTCAACGATAATGACAGTAGGGGCTTTGAGTCACCCCCTGTTCAAGCCCCTTCCCCCGCGTGCGGGGTGGAAATCAGACTCCTTCCCCCGCTTGCGGGGGAAGGTTGGGATGGGGGCGAATGCCGTTGAATCCCCCCACCCCAGCCCTCCCCCGCGTGCGGGGGAGGGAGTCAATCAAGTATGTATCACGCGGCGGCGGTTTCGACAGCGGCGGCGATTTCGTGCGCAAGACCGTCGACCAGCGCTTCGTCGCGGCCTTCGACCATCACCCGGAGCAACGGCTCGGTTCCGGAGGGACGCAACAACACCCGGCCATTGTCGCCAAGCGTTTTCTCGGCGTGCGCGTGCGCAGCGGAAACGCTGGCGTTGCCCTGCCAGTCGAAACCCGGATTCACGCGGACGTTGATCAGCCGTTGCGGGTAGAAGACGAGATCGGCGCAGGCTTGCGTCAGCGTTTGCCCGCGTTCGCGTAGCGCCGCCAGCACTTGCAGCGCGGAGACAATGCCATCCCCCGTCGTGTGGCAATCCAGGCAGATGATATGGCCCGAATTCTCGCCGCCGATGCGCCAGCCTTTTTCATGCAGCAGTTCGAGCACATAGCGGTCACCCACCTTGGCGCGGGCAAACGGCAGACCGAGTCTGGCAATCGCGTGCTCCAGGCCAAGGTTGCTCATCAGCGTACCAACCACGCCGCCGACCGCCTCGCCGTTTCGTTCCCGTCCCTTGCGCGCGGCGGCGATGACGTAGAGCAGCTTGTCGCCATCGAAAATCTCGCCCTGACGGTCGATCATGATGAGACGGTCGCCATCGCCGTCGAGCGTGATGCCGATGTCGGCGGCGCTTGCAAGCAGGGTTCGGCGCAGGTTTTCAGGATGGGTTGCGCCCGCGCCGTCATTGATGTTGAAGCCGTCTGGCGCAATCCCCACCGGAATCACTTCCGCGCCCAGCTCGTGAAACACCTTCGGCGCGATGTGGTAGGCCGCGCCGTGGGCGCAATCGAGCGCGATTTTCAGGCCGCGCAGGTCGAATTCGTTCGGAAAGGTGCTTTTGCAAAATTCGATGTAGCGTCCGGCGGCATCATCGATCCGTTGCGCGCGTCCCAGATGGGCGGCCTCCACGCAGCCCATGCCATCCATCAACCGGGCTTCGATTTCGGCTTCCACGGCATCGGGCAGCTTGACCCCGCCTGCGGAAAAGAATTTGATGCCGTTATCATAGAAAGGGTTGTGTGAAGCGGAAATCACGACCCCGGCCTGCAAGCGCAGGGCGCGGGTCAGATACGCCACAGCGGGAGTCGGAATCGGCCCGGCGAGCATCACATCCACCCCGGCGGAGGAAAACCCGGCCTCCAGCGCAGCTTCCAGCATGTAACCGGAGATACGGGTGTCCTTGCCGATCAGTACCGCCGGGCGCTCGCCGGCAGGCAATTCATGGCGCTCCACCAGCGACATCCCGGCGGCATGCCCGAGGCGCATCACAAATTCGGGCGTAATCGGCTCACTCCCCACCCGTCCACGCACGCCGTCAGTGCCAAAATATTTGCGCATTTTCATCCTGCTCATTCCTTATTCTGATCTACGCTCAAACAGCTTCCACACAGGCCCGCCAGATTTTCAGGGCTTCGACAGTGGCGGCCACATCGTGCGCCCGGACGATGCGCGCGCCACGCTCCACGGCCAGCACGGCGGCGGCAACACTGGCGATGAGCCGGTTTTCCACCGCTGCGCCGGTAATGGCTCCGAGCATGGATTTGCGCGACAACCCCGCCAGCACCGGCAGGCCATCGGTCGCGAAACGGTTGAGATGTTTGAGCATGCTGTAATTGTGCGCCACGTTCTTGCCGAAACCGAAACCGGGGTCGAGCACGATGCGTTCGCGCGCCACCCCCGCCGCCGTGAGCGCTTGCACCCGCGCCTCGAGCGCCTCGGCCACTTCGGCAACCACGTCATCATAGCGCGGCGCGTGCTGCATCGTGCGCGGGTCATTCTGCATGTGCATCACGCAAAGTCCGCAGGCGCTCCCGGCCACGGCCTCCACCGCGCCGGGAGTGGAAAACCCGGCGACGTCGTTGATCATGTCGGCCCCCGCAGCCAGCGCCGCCCGCATCACAGCCGGTTTCGTGGTATCGACGGAAAGCGGTATTCCAAAGGACCGCAAGGCTTCCACTGCCGTCACGACGCGCTCGATTTCCTGCGCCTCGGGCACGGGTTCGCTACCGGGCCGGGTCGATTCCGCCCCGAGATCGAGCATGTCCGCGCCTTCTTCCAGCGCCCTCGAAGCCCGGCTCAATACCGCCGCCGCATCGCCCTTCAAACCGTCGCCGGAAAAGGAATCATCGGTCAGGTTGATGATCGCCATGACGCGCGGCGCACAGAGATCGAGTTCAAAGCGGCCGCAAAGGAGGGAGGACATGGCCGATGTTTTCTTGTTGCAATGGGGACGGCAGGATACCTGAAAGGGTTGGCGGAGATAAATACATGTCGGGCGGCCCCTCCCTACGTCATCCCGCTCCAGTCCGGGCTGTTGATGATCTGGCGCATCACGCGCTGGACCATGACGGTCATGTGCTCGCGGTTGATCTCGGGATTGCGGATTGCGCGCACCATGAGACCTTCAAACATGGAAGCGATGATTTCGACCATCGCGGCAAACGTTTCCTCATCGTCGTTCCTGCCGCCCGCCTGCCGCGCAAGACGCAGGTTCTCGGCCCATTTTTCCATGCCGTAGCGATTGGCTGCCTGCACGATGCGGGCCACCACCGGATTGCGCGCCGCCTCGGTGACGATTTCGAGCCTGAGTCCCGCCGAAAAGGGATCCATCGTGTCTTTCACCCCTTCGGCAGACAGTTCGACCATCGTTTCGCGCACATCGTGAGAAACCTTCAACTGGGCCCAGATCATCCCAAGACGTTCCAGGTCGCGCTCGACGATGGCGGCGATGATCGCTTCCTTGTTTTCGAAATAGTGATAGATATGTCCGGCGCTCATCCCCGCCTGCCGGGATATATTGGCAATGCTCGCGCCATGAAACCCATATGCGCGAAAACAGTGCGCCGCCGCATCGAGTATCTGGGTACGCCGGACTTCCGCGCGCGAACCCTCGGCCGATGCGGGGGGCTCGGAAATGGAAACATTCGCTGTCATGTTCGTTTCATCCGCACACATTTAGATACACACCCAACTTGCAAACATTGTAGGCTTAACATAGTATAGAATGAACGTTCATTCTAGCATAGTTCCAGGCTTGCCCTGAAGAACACTGCCTGATCTCCAGCGAGATTTCTCATGAATACTCCTCTCCGCCAGCCGATTCTTCTTGTGGCAGCGCTTGCCGGCGCCCTGATTCTCGCCGCTTGCGACAACAGCAAGTCATCCACCGCCCCCGGCCCTGGTGGCGCAGGCATGCCGCCCCCCACGGTCGGCGTCATCGTTACCACGATCGAATCGGCCCCGCTGGTCTCTGAACTGCCCGGACGCACGACCCCATTCATGGTGGCCGAGCTGCGCCCCCAGGTTACGGGCATCATCCAGAAACGGCTTTTCACCGAAGGCAGTACGGTCACAGCAGGGCAGACGCTCTACCAGATCGACCCTTCAACGTATCAGGCCGCCTATGACAGCGCCGCCGCCAACAAGGCGCGGGCCGAAGCCAATCTTTATAACGCCCGCCTGAGGGCAGATCGCTACGCCGAACTGGTCGGCATCGAAGCCGTCAGCAAACAGGCCAACGATGACGCCGCGGCCGCGCTCAAGCAGGCCGAGGCCGATGTGGCCGCCGCCCGCGCGGCGCTCGACAAGGCCCGCATCGATCTCGATTTCACCCGCGTGAAATCGCCGATTCCCGGCCGCATCGGGCGCTCTTCGGTCACGCCGGGCGCGCTCGTTACCGCCAATCAGCCCGCGGCGCTGGCTACCGTCCAGCAACTCGACCCCATCTACGTCGATCTCACGCAATCCAGCGCCGATCTTCAGCGAATGCGCCGCGATGTTGCTTCGGGCAAAATCTCTCTCGTCGGCGAAGACATTCCCGTGCAACTCATCCTCGAAGACGGCAGCCTTTACGAAGAATCCGGGAGACTCGCCTTTTCCGAAGTTTCGGTCGATCCCGGAACCGGCAGCGTCACCCTGCGCGCCAGTTTCCCCAATCCGGACGGCACGCTGCTTCCCGGCATGTACGTGCGCGCCCGGATGACGCAGGGCCAGACCGAGCAGGCCATCCTGCTGCCGCACGCGGCATTGACCCACGATCAGCGCGGCGGCTCCATCGTGATGGTGGTCAATGCCCAGAGCGCGGTTGAAGCGCGTCTGGTGCAGACCCGAGGCGTGCAGGGCGACAAATGGATCGTCACCGGGGGACTCGCCGACGGCGAAAAGGTCATCGTCGAAGGACTGCAAAAGGCGCGCCCGGGCCAGCCCGTCCAGGTTCAGGTCATCGGCGGCGCACAAGAACCCGCCCCGGCACCCGCCGCGCCCGCAGCGAACTGAGGGCCGACGGCTATGGCACGCTTTTTCATCGACCGGCCCGTTTTTGCCTGGGTCATTGCCATCCTCATCATGCTGGCGGGGGTTTTGTCCATTCTGACGCTGCCGGTTCAGCAATATCCGGACATCGCCCCGCCCACCGTCGTCATCAACGCCACCTATCCAGGCGCTTCGGCCAAGGCGGTGGAAGAATCCGTCACTCAGATCATCGAGCAGAAGATGACCGGCATCGACGGCCTGCTCTACATGAGCTCCACCAGCAACTCCTACGGGCAGGCTTCCGTCACGCTCACCTTCGATGCCGGCGTAAATCCCGACATCGCCCAGGTACAGACCCAGAACAAGCTCCAACTCGCCTTGCCCCTGTTGCCGCTGGCCGTACAGCAGCAGGGCGTGCAGGTCGTCAAGTCGGCGCGCAACTTCCTGATGATCGTCGGTTTCGTGTCGAGCAATGAACGCTTCGGAAACGCCGACCTGGCGGACTACCTCGTCGCCAACGTGCAGGATCCGCTCACCCGCGTCACGGGCGTGGGCGAAGTGCAGGTTTTCGGCTCCCAGTACGCGATGCGCATCTGGCTCGACCCGGACAAGCTCAACAAATACCGCCTCACCCCTGCCGATGTGCGCGCTGCGCTGCAGGCCCAGAACACCCAGGTTTCCGCCGGACAGCTCGGCGGCACGCCCAACGTGCCCGGACAGGGTTTTACCGCGAGCATCACCGCACAAAGCCGCCTGCAAACGGTCGAACAGTTCGAGGCCATTCTGCTGCGCAGCACGCAGGACGGCGGCGAAGTACGGCTGCGCGACGTGGCCCGCGCCGAAATCGGGCAGGAAAACTACGGCTTCCGCGCCATGAACAACGGCAAACCCTCCGGGGGCATCGGCATCAAGCTCGCCGCCGGGGCCAATGCCCTGAAAACCGCCGATGCGGTCAAGGCCAAGGTCAAGGAACTCGAACCCTACTTCCCGGAAGGCATCGAGGCGATCTATCCCTACGACACCACCCCCTTCATTCGCATCTCGATCAACGAAGTGGTCAAAACCCTGATCGAAGCCATCATCCTCGTCGTCCTGGTGATGTATCTGTTCCTGGGGAACTTCCGCGCCACCCTGATTCCGGCGATTGCCGTGCCCGTGGTGCTGTTGGGAACCTTTGGAGTCATGGCCGCTTTCGGGTTCTCCATCAATACGCTGACCATGTTCGGCCTCGTGCTCGCTATCGGTCTGCTCGTCGATGATGCCATTGTCGTGGTCGAGAACGTCGAACGCATCATGAGCGAGGAGGGTCTTCCCCCTAAAGAGGCCACGCGCAAGTCGATGGATCAGATCACCAGCGCCCTGATCGGCATTGCGATGGTGCTCTCGGCGGTGTTCGTTCCGATGGCGTTTTTCGGCGGCTCTACCGGCGTCATCTACCGGCAGTTCTCGATCACCATCGTCTCGGCGATGGCGCTTTCCGTGCTGGTAGCCATCACCCTCTCCCCGGCCCTGTGCGCCACCTTTCTCAAGCCGGTTGAAAAGGGCCACGAAGCCAGCGAAGGAAGCTGGTTCGGCGGCTTCTTCCACTGGTTCAACGGCATGTTTGCCCGCAGTACCGAACGCTACGTGCAGACCGTCGGCGGCATCCTGCGTAACAAGATCGTCTTTCTGGTGATATACGCCGCAATCATCGGTGTGCTCGCCCTGCTTTTCCATCGTCTGCCCACTTCCTTCCTGCCGGAAGAAGATCAGGGACTGATGCCCGCCCTGATCACCCTGCCTGCCGGGGCCACCCAGGAACGCACGCTGGACGTGCTCGAAAAGGTGCGCAAGCACTTCCAGGAACAGGATCCGGAAAGAGAAAAAATTGCCTCGGTCTTTACCATCGCCGGTTTTGGCTTCGGAGGCGTCGGGCAGAACATGGGCATGGGCTTCATCCGGCTCCAGCATTGGGATGAACGCAAGGAACCCACGCAAAACGTCTGGCAATTTCAACGGCGGGCCAATATGGCGTTTTCCCAGATCCGCGAGGCGATGGTGTTTGCCATCATCCCCCCTGCCGTGCTGGAACTGGGTACGGCCAACGGGTTCGACCTCCAGTTGCAGGATCGCGGCGGCCTCGGCCACGATGCGCTGGTGGCCGCGCGCAACCAGTTCCTCTTCATGGCCTCGCAAGACAAACGCCTCACTGGCGTGCGCCCCAACGGCATGGAAGATGGCCCTGAATTCGCGCTCGACATCGACCACGCCAAGGCAGGGGCGCTAGGCGTCACCGTGGCCGACATCAACGACACCCTGGCCACTGCCTGGGGCGGCGTCTACGTCAATGACTTCCTCGACCGCGGCCGCATCAAGAAGGTTTACATGCAAGCCGATGCGCACGCCCGGATGATCCCGGAAGACCTCGACAAGTGGTATGTGCGCAACCGCGCGGGCGACATGGTTCCCTTCTCCGCCTTCACCACCACGCGCTGGACGTACGGTTCCCCCCGGCTGGAACGCTACAACGGACAACCCTCGCTCCAGATCCAGGGCGCCGCCGCGCCGGGTCTTTCCACGGGTGAAGCGATGGCCGTCGTCGAAGAAATAGCCAAAAAACTCCCGCAGGGCATCGGTTTTTCCTGGACGGGCATCTCCTTTGAAGAACTCCGCTCGGGCGCACAAGCTCCACTGCTCTACGCCCTCTCCGTACTCGTGGTCTTCCTGTGCCTGGCCGCCCTCTATGAAAGCTGGTCGGTGCCCTTCGCCGTCATCATGATCATTCCGCTCGGCGTCATCGGCGCGCTGCTGGCCGCCACCGGACGCGGGCTATCAAACGACGTTTACTTCCAGGTGGGTCTGCTTGCCGTCATTGGGCTATCGGCGAAGAACGCGATTCTGATCGTCGAATTCGCCAAGGCCGAAGTGGAGTCCGGCAAAAAACTGATCGAAGCCACCCTGTCGGCCGCGCGCTTGAGGCTGCGTCCCATCGTGATGACCTCGCTCGCCTTCGCGCTCGGCGTGTGGCCGCTCGCCAAGGCGACCGGCGCGGGTTCGGGCAGCCAGAACGCCATCGGAACCGGGGTACTGGGCGGAACCATCGCCGCTACCACTTTCGGCATCTTGTTCGTTCCCCTGTTCTACGTCACCATCAAACTCATCTTCAAAGATAAACCCTCGCACGCTGCGAACCACTCCTTCGAGAAAGAGGCTGCATCATGATTTCCCCGCTTCGCGTCCTGTGCGTCGCGCTGACGACCGCCCTTGCTGCCGGGTGTACGCTCGCCCCCAAATACGAGCGCCCCGACCTGCCTGTTCCATCCGCGTGGGAGACGCCCGATAGCGCCACGGGCACGGCGGCTTCCGAGCTGCCCTGGCGCGACTACTTCACCGACACGCGGCTGCGCGCGATCATCGAGCTTGCGCTCACCAACAACCGCGACCTGAGAATCGCCGGACTCAATATCGAGCGCGCCCGCGCCATGTACCGCATTCAGCGCGCCGACCTCGTTCCCTCGGTCGATCTGGCGGGAGGCCAAAACGTCCAGCGCGTCCCGGAAAGCGTCAGCCCCACCGGGCAGGCTTATATCAACCGCCAATACAACGCCTCCGCCGTTGCCGCCTGGGAACTGGATTTCTTTGGCCGCATTCGCAGCCTGAACAATCAGGCGATCGAGACCTACCTTGCCACCGAAGAAGCACGTCGCAGCGCGCAGATCAGCCTTGTCGCCGAAATCGCCAACGTCTGGCTGGCGCTGGCCGCCGACCGCGAACTGCTCGAACTCGCCCGGCGCACCTTTGAGGCCCAGCAGAAATCCGTCGAACTCATTCGCAAGAGCTTTGCCGCAGGCGCGGCCTCGGCGCTCGATCTCGCGCAGGCGCGCACCGCGATGGAGCGCGCCCGCGCCGACACCGCCCGTTACACGGCCCAGCTTGCCCGTGATCGCAACGCGCTCGCCCTGCTTGCCGGCACTTCGATCCCTTCGAGCCTGCAAGCCGAAACGCTGGCCGGAGCGCTTTCCACCGTTGCCGACCTGCCCGCCGGCATCCCATCCGAAGTTCTGGTGAGGCGGCCCGACGTCTTGCAGGCGGAACACATGCTGCGCGCCGCCAACGCCAACATCGGCGCGGCCAGAGCCGCATTCTTCCCACGCATCGCCCTGACCGCCGGAGTCGGCACGGCCAGCACGACTCTGAACGAACTGTTCGATTCAGGCACGCGGCTATGGACCTTCGCGCCCCAGATCACCATGCCCGTCTTTCATGCCGGGGCGCTGCGCGCCAACCTCGACCGCACCAAGATCGAACGCAACATTCAGATTGCGCAATACGAAAAGACCATCCAGGCCGCCTTCCGCGAAGTGGCCGACGCGCTCGCCGACCGCGCCACCCTGGCCGAACAGCTCGATGCCCGTAGCGAACTCGTCAATGCCGCCAACGAAAGCTATCGCCTGTCGGAAGCCCGTTACCGTGGCGGCCTCGACAGCCACCTCGTCCTGCTCGACGCGCAACGATCCCAATATGGAGCCGAACAGGAGCTGATCGCCACGCGTCTGGCCGAGGCCAGCAACCGGGTAACGCTCTACAAGGTTCTCGGCGGCGGCTGGAAATAGCCAAAAGCGTTCAAAAAAACGGCAAATGGCGGGGAAAAATGGCTTTCCCGCCATTTGCCGTTTCTATTCCGCCCGTATTTCGATGCGAAACGCGCCTTAATTCGCAGGTATCTATCGCAAGAATCCGTACTTTACGGTAAGGTTACGGGTTGCTGGCAAAATAGTACCGATTGAGGGAAGCACAACAATGAGTACAAGCATCACATCTTTTGCTTTGATGACCGAAGAAGACATTCTGGCTGCGGCAGAGTCCGATTACATGTCGCCGCGACAACTGGATTTTTTTCGTCAGCGCTTGCAAGAAGAGAGAGGACTGCTCCTCAGCAACGCTCAGGAAACCACGACCCACTTACAGGACAACGAATCTACCCCTGACCCTTCCGATCGGGCCAGTGTGGAAGAAGAACACACCCTGGAGCTGCGGGTACGGGACCGCGAGCGCAAGATGCTGAAAAAAATCGAGGAAGCCATTTTGCGCATCGACTCCGGCGACTACGGCTATTGCGAAGAAACGGGAGAACCCATCGGCATTGCCCGCCTGCTTGCCCGTCCCACCGCCACCCTGTCGATCGAAGCGCAGGAGCGCCGCGAAAAGCTCAAGAAAATGCACGGCGGCTGACACGGCAGTGAGCCGCCTGCTTCAGGGCTTTCTCCGCCTCCTGATCCGCGGCTACCAGTTGGGCATCAGCCCGCTACTGGGGCCGCGTTGCCGGTTTTATCCCACCTGTTCCGAATACGCGCTCGAAGCCCTTGCCACGCATGGTCTTTTCAAGGGATGTCGGCTGGCGCTCGCGCGCATCCTGCGCTGCCATCCATGGCATCCCGGTGGCGCTGATCCCGTACCGCCCCGTTCCTGACCAGTTCTCAGCGCCGCCAGAATGCCGGCGTAAACACCACAAGCAGCGTAAAGATCTCCAGCCGCCCCAGGATCATCGTGAAGGCAAGCACGGCCGTCTGAAAATCGTTGAAGCCCTGAAAGGTGGAAGTGGGGCCGATCGCGCCGAGGCCGGGGCCTGTGTTGTTGAGGCAGGTGACGACGGCTGAAAACGCGGTAACGAGTTCCAGCCCGCTTGCCGTCATCAGCAGGGTCAGCGCAGCAATGCTGATCATGTACATGAAGCTGAATCCCAGCACCGCATGCAGGACGCCTTCCCCTACGGGTTGGCCGGAGAGCCGTACCGGACGCACGGCGTTGGGATGCAGCGCGCGGATGAATTCGCGCCATACCTGCTTGTAGAGAATGATTGCGCGCATCATCTTGATGCCGCCGCCCGCCGAACCGGAACAGGCCATGAAACTGCAAAGGAAGAGCAGCCAAAGCTGGACGAACACCGGCCACAGCGCAAAGTCGACCGTGGTCAGCCCGAGCGTGGTCGACATCGAAACCACGTGAAAACTGACGTGGCGCAGGGTACTTAAAAACCCGGTTTCGCTGTCGCTGTACATCAGGTAGGCCACCAGCAGGATGATGCTGACTGCCAACGCACTGAAGAAAAACGGAATTTCCGGGTCGCGCCGGTATGGCGCAAGCGAGCGTCGCGAAAACGCGAGGTAATGAGTCGCAAAATTCAATGCCGAGGCAAGCGCGAAAACCATGACCACCGCTTCGACTGCGCCATTGTTGTACCAGGCCAGCGAGGCATCATGGTTGGAAAAACCGCCCAGCCCCGTGACCGAAAAAGTCATGATGAGCGCGTCCCACCCGCTCAACCCTGCCAGCCACAACGCCAGACCGCATCCCAGGGTCAGTAGAATGTAAGTGCCCCATAATCCCTTGGCCGTTTCGGCGATACGGGGGGTGAGACTGCTTTCCTTCATCGGCGTGGGGCTTTCAGCCTTGAAAAGCTGCCGTCCGCCGATGCCGAGCAGCGGCAGGATGGCCACCACCAGCACGATGATCCCCATGCCGCCGATCCAGTGCAGGAAGGTGCGCCACAAATTGATCGACATCGGCAGGTCATCGATGCCGGTCAGCACGGTCGCGCCGGTAGCGGTCAGCCCGGAAGCGGCCTCGAAATAGGCATCGATGGCGCCAAGCGCGGGCAGATGCGCCATGAGCGGCAAGGCGCCGAACACAGGCAGGGTCAGCCAGGTCATGGCAACAAGAAAAAAGCCGTCACGCACCCTCAAATCGCGACGGAAGCGATAGGTCAGGGCAAAGAGCGCCATGCCGCTGAAAAAGGTCACGAGAAAGGCCAGATCGAAGGCTCTGGCAGCGGCGTCCCCCAGGAATTCCGACACCAGGAGCGGAAACAGCATCAACAGCCCGAAAATGGCGATGATCAGGCCAAGAGCGTTGAGTGGCGCGGCATAGGCGCGAAACAGGGTACGCAACATTTACAGAAAGGCGAAACCGACCTGGAACAGTTTTTCGACTTTTTTCACCAGATTCTTGTGCGGACAAAACACAATCACATGGTCCCCGCTTTCGATCACCGTGTCATTGTCCGGGATGAGCACCTTGTGCCCTTTATCGGCAACGGGCGCTTCGCGCACGATGGCGTTGATCGTGACGCCTTCGGGAAGGGAAATCTCACCGATGGCGCGCCCGACCACCCTGGAATTGCTGCGCTGCCCATGCGTGACGATTTCGAGCGCCTCCGCCACGCCACGCCGCAGGCTGTGCACGGCCACGACATCCCCCCGGCGCACATGGGTCAGCAGCACGCCGATGGACCCCTGCGCAGGCGAGATGACGATGTCGATCAAGCCTCCTTCGACCAGACCAACGTAACTCTTGCGATTGACGAGCGCCAGCGTATAGCGCGCGCCCATGCGCTTGGCAAGCGTGGCCGACATGATGTTGTCTTCTTCATCGCTGGTGAGCGCAACGAACAGGTCGGTTTCGTCGATGCCTTCGTTTTCGAGCAGCTTCTCGTCGGTCACATTGCCGTGTAAAACCAGCGTGTCATGCAGGCTGGTCGCAAGCATCTCGGCGCAGCGCGCATCGATTTCGATGAGCTTGACATTGAAATCGTTGTCGAGCGAAACCGCCAGCCGCGAACCGATATTGCCGCCCCCGGCAATCATGATCCGACGTATGGGCGGAGAGGGCCCGCGCAGATTCTGCATGGCGGCACGGGCGTGACGCGCCGCAAAAAGACAAAAAACCTCATCGCCCGGCATGATGGCGATCTCGTCAGAGAGCGTGACAGAATGACCCGCACGATAAATCGCCACGATGCGTGCATCCACCTGAAGCAGTTGAATGCGCAGGTAGGGCAGCGGACGCCCAATCAATGGGCCGCCTTCACGCGCAACGACACTGACGAGGTTGACCAACCCTCCGGCAAAATCGTGCACCTGGAGCGCCCCCGGAAAATCGATCAGACGGCGAATGTAATCGGTGACGATCTGTTCCGGGCAGATGGAGAAATCCACCGCAAAATTGTTGTTGTCGAGCAATTCAGGGCAGTCGACGTAATCGGCCGAGCGCAGACGGGCAATACGGGTCGGCAGGTTGAAAAGGGTTCGGGCAATCTTGCAGGCGCACAGGTTCGTTTGATCGGACTGGGTCACGGCAATCAGCAGATCGGCGTTTTCAGCGCCAGCCTCGCGCAGCACCGAAGGGGAGGCGGCATTGCCGCACACCGTGCGCACCTCGAAACGATTGTGCAGTTCGGCCAGGCTCTCCGCGTCAGTATCGACGAGGGTGATGTCATTGGCCTCGGAAACCAGTCCCTCCGCGACGGATGCACCAACCTGCCCAGCGCCAAGAATGATGATATTCACCGGAGCCTTCGCATAAAACAGAGAGAATTTATTCTACGCGTTTCGCAGGCAAGAAAGAGAATACTGAGCAGCTTGCAAAGCCACTCTCCGGCTTCCCGCGTGCGAAGCGGGGCGGAAAGCCGGAGATATCTGAAAAAACCCGTTTACAACAGCGCCGGGTCAGTTCTCTTCGTGCTGCCGTCCGCCATGCAGTCCGAGTTGCCGGAGCTTGCGGTAAAGATGGGTGCGTTCGAGTCCGGTTTTTTGCGCCAGCCTGGTGATGTTGCCCCGCTCCAGCCGCAGGTGATGTTCAAAATACATGCGCTCGAACGCCTCGCGCGCTTCGCGTAGAGGCAGATCGAACGAAATCGGACTGATCTGGGAGTCCGGGACGGGCAAACCGCTTTCAGGCAGATTGATTTCTTCTTCCGTCGCAGTCTGCGCCAGAGAGCGGATCGTGTTATACAGCTCGCTGTAACCGCCATGCCAGTCGCGTCGGCGCAATTGGGACAGGGTAGCAGGCGAAAGACGGTGTGGCGGCACTTCCTTGCTATCGACGAGATGGCGCAGGATGCGGCAAGCCAGTTCAGGCAGATCGTCGCGAATATCGCCAAGCGCCGGCACGCCTATCAACACATGGGAGAAAAGGCGCTCGACCAGGGCCGCATCCCATCCCGCAGCCAACAGTTCTTCACGGTTCGATCCGCTGACAACGAGCAATCGGAGGTCATACCGCTCGAGACGGTCGATAATGGAGGCGAGACTCCTTTGCTGGGAACGTGACAACCGTTCCAAGGAGGAGAGGTAAAGCTGCCCCCGCTGGTACGTGGTCAATCGCGCCGGGTCGAATGCGCCATCGAGCGTCCCGAGATCGAGCCAGGGCGTGCCTGGCGCTTGCAGGCTGCGGGCAATGAGTTCGGCCAGGTGATCGGGCCCGGCTTGAAGCAGAATCAGTCGCGACTGCCCTGCAATCTGGCGCAGACGGCGATACAGGTCGCGCAGAGGCACGGAATCCGGAAAGGCCGCCAGAGTAAGCGCCACGGGGACAGGTACGGCTGGTTGGCGCTGCAGACCACGTTTGACTGCGGAAAGGAGCTTTTGCAGGGCAATGGGCTTTTCGAGGTAATCGATCGCGCCTATGCGGGTCGCTTCCACCGCAGTGTCGATCGTGCCATGCCCGGACATCATCACGACCGGCACGTTCAATTGCCCGGCCGCCGCCCATTCCTTGAGCAGGGTAATACCATCGGTATCAGGCATCCATATATCGAGCAAGACCATATCCGGGCAGGATGCATTGCGCGCCGCCCGCGCGGCGGCAGCATCTTCGGCCAGAACGACATCATGCCCCTCGTCGCGAAGTATTTCGGAGAGTAATTCGCGAATGCCGATTTCGTCGTCAACGATAAGAATCTTTGCCATCGTCAGTGTTTACCATCCATCGTGACCGTGCGCAAGCGAATGCGCACCCCCGCGCCACCGCCATCATGATTAGCGATTTTCACCTCGCCTCCATGTTCAGTGACAATTTTTTTTATCATTGCTAAACCCAGCCCTGTTCCTTTGGCCTTGGTCGTGAAATAAGGCTCAAATGCGTGCGCCATCACTTCCGGCGGGAAACCCGGCCCGTTGTCCTGACATGAGAGCAGCACCCAATCGCCTTCGCCGCTTGCCGCGAGAACGATCTCAGCATTGTCCCGATCCGCCAATGCGTCCAGCGCATTTTGCAACATATTGTGAACGATCTGGCGAATCTGAGAAGCATCTCCCATTACCTGGGGCAAATCAAAGGGAATTTGTAATACGATTTTTGCGGGCGAGCTTTCGTAAAGAACGAGAATTTCGCGAATAAGCTCCCCAAGATCGAGCGGTGCAAGCGACGGCGCAGGCAAACGCGCGTAATCACGAAAAGCGTTGATTAGATTCTTGACGGCTTCTACCTGGTTTACGATGGTCAGGGTCGAACGTTCGAGCATTTGCCGACCCATATCATCGAGTCCGGGAGAAAGCTTGATGGCCAACCGCTCGGCGGAGAGTTGAATCGGGGTCAGCGGGTTCTTGATTTCATGCGCCAACCGCCGGGCAACCTCGGCCCAGGCAGCCGTGCGTTGCGCCTCGATCAACCGGGTAATGTCATCGAACACCACGACCAGCCCCCCGGTGCTTTCGGGCAGGCGCGAACCGTGTATCAGCAGGGTCATTGGAGGGCTGCCGGGGCGCGGTATTTCCAGTTCGGTTTGCCAGTCCCCTTCATGATTGGCAAAGCCTTCAAGGAGCGCATCACGCAGTACCGTGTGCCGTGGCCAGTCGGCCAGCGTGAAGTCCTCGAAACTGCTGAGTTCGTCGGCAAGAATGTCGAGCGCGCCACGATTGGCGGCGCGAAGCTTGCCCTCTGCGCTGAAGACAAGCACTCCGGCAGACAGGTGCGTCAGCACGCTTTCGAGATAGGCGCGGGCGGATTCGACTTCGACCCGGCTGTTCTCGGCTTGCGCGCGCGCTTCTTCAAGCTGGCGGGTCATCTGATTGAAGGAATGGGTCAGTATCCCCAGTTCGTCCTTGGCGGGTAAAGCCCGGCGCGGGCTGAAGTCACCCTGAGCAACCGCCAGGGTCCCTTCTGCAAGAATGCGCAGCGGGGCGGAAAGCCGCCGGGCAAGAATAAACGCGACGGCAATGACCGCAAGCAGCGCCGTCATCAGGGTCAGGGTCAGGGTCAACGAATAGAGGAACTTCAGATCGGTGCGCGCCAGCGTCTGTTCCTGGTAATCACGATAGGCGGCCTGCACGGCCTCGGCGTGCTGGCTGAAGGTTTCCGGAACGGGTTGGGTCAATTGCAGCAAACGGGATGCCTTGGCAAGGCCGCTGCCTTCGAGCGGGATCAAGACACGAATGATCAGTCGACCGTCGGGGGCTTCCTCTTTTTTCACGCTCGGGCCACGCTCCTGAAAGGCGCGGCGCAATTCATGGGGAAGCAGCGCATCCGGGAACAGGCGGGCGCTATCGCCGTCCGTTGCACTGACCAAAACCTGACCATTCGCGCCAAATACGGTGACGCTGCTGACCCCGGCCCATTCACGCAGACGATTGATCTGGGCCACCGAGATGCTTACCTGATTTTGTGTCGCCTCGGTCTGAAGACCGGAAATTCCCCGATACGGAATAGGGGAACTTGTGGTTCCATGAAGGCTTGTCGCCCCAGCGCTCATCATGGCGGTTGTGTTCGGGGCGTGTTCAATCTCCAGGGCCATGACCGCGGCCTTGTCCTTGAGTTGCTCGACGAGGTAATCGAGTGCGTTCTGACCGAGAGCAAGACCGCCCTTGAGAGCGGAATCGACCCGCACGTCAAACCAGGATTCGATGCTGTACACGACGAACTGGAGCGATACCGCGTACACCACGACACCCGGAAAAAGCGCCATTAACCCAAACATCATAACCATTCGGTATTTGAGTCGCGAGCCGAAACGCTCGTTGCGGTATTCACGCCACAGGCGGACGAGCTGATAGATGACCATTGCCGCCAAGGTCACCGTAATGACACCGTTGACTGCGAGCAAATAGCGATATGAACCGCTGAACAATCCGGTATTGGCGCTGGCCGAGGCCAGAAGATAGAGCGAAATGGCCGCCAGGATGGCGGCAATGGCAACCGCGATGTTTTTCATTCAACTACTTCCGGCATTGCTTCTTCGGTAGTCGTTTCTCCTGCCAGTTCCTCAGCCGCTGATTCCTCATCGGTCGGCATTGCTATCGCCTTTTCAGAGGTCGGCATTTCGGGCGTAAAGTGCCACTTCCTCCAACCCGTACCGAGATCCCATTTGCCATTCGCCAGGGCAGAGAGTTGGAAAGGCTTGGGAAGCTGGGAGGTATCATGGAAGAAACGCAATGTCACTTCATATCTGTCTTTTGCATTGAACGCATCGGAAGGCGCTACATATAAACTGCGAATACGCTCCATGGAATGCAGGGCTTCTGCCAGCGAGTCGAAATTCCTGTGCAGACTCCCGATATTGAGCCGGTAACTGCGGGTCATTGCATGGTAGGCAAGGCGATACTCGAGTCGACGCTGAACGATCAGTCTGTTGAACCAGTACCAGCGCGGATGTTCGATCCGCAGTTCGGCAACGAAGTGCAACGCGACCCCATGCGCCAGGGCATCGATCAGCTTCTGATTGAGATCGAAGCTGAAATCTGCGTCAAGCACATAGCCTTCTTCGGACAAGCCGATTTTGGCGTAGGTCACGCCAGCATCACCGGCACGTGCAAGAACCGACACAAATGCCAGGAACACGACAAACAGCAAGCGACGCAGGGTCTCAGGCATGCTTCTTGCGCAGACAAGCGTAGTAAAAGCCGTCATGATCGGTTGTCGGCAACAGGGGATGTATCCGGCAATCTTGTGGCATGAAAAGTTCGGCATCCGGGTGGCGCGCAAGAAAACGCTCGATTTGACGGTAGTTTTCGTCGTCAAAAACCGAGCATGTGACATAGAGCATCGTTCCATCATTGGCCAGGGTCTGCCAAAGAGTATCAATGATGTTGGCCTGTTGTGCAACAAATCCGGCAATGTCGCACTCGCGCCGCAACCACTTGATGTCGGGATGTCGGCGCACGACACCGGAAGCCGAACACGGCACATCGGCAAGGATGCGGTCAAATGGTCGCCCATCCCACCAGGCGTCCAGCGCGCAGCAATCGGCAACCCTCACCCTGGCGGAAAGACCAAGGCGGATAAAATTTTCGCTCATCCGTTCAGCCCGCCGAGGATCGAGTTCCAGCGCAGTGAGTTCGATATCGGCGAGTTCCAGCAAATGAGCGCTCTTGCCACCGGGCGCGGCGCAGGCATCGAGCACCCGGTCACCATCGCGCACGCGCAACCACAGAGCAGCCCATTGCGCCCCGGCATCCTGCACCGAAACCCTGCCTTCGGCAAAGCCCGGCAATTTCGATACAGGTAACGGATGCGTCAAAAGCAGGGCATCGTTAGCGAGTCTTCTCGCCTCAATCCCTGCATCGGTCAGTTCGGACAGATAGCTCTCCACCGTGGTTTGACGCCGATTGACCCGTAAACTCATCGGCGGATGCAGATTCCCCGCTGCAAGGATTGATCCCCAATCGTCCCCGTATTCACGCTGAAGCCGCTCGATCCACCACGCGGGATAAGCGTAACGGGCCACTACATCCTCATTACGCCATATCGTGATATTGGCTTTCTGGCGCACAACGTTACGCAGCACCCCATTGACGACCCCTTTGAGCCCCACCGCCAGATGCGCCGCCGCATCCACTGCCTGATTGACCAGCGTATGCGCCTGCTCCGGGCGTTGCTCGAGGCGATAGACGGCTGCCAACAGCAGCGCGTGAACAGCGCTGGGAAGCGGCTTGACAAGAAAATGCCGTAGTGTGGCATCGCCGCGGCCATAGTCACGTAGCGACCCCCAGGTCAGATCACGAACCGCACCGCGAACCCCATCATCCCAGCCGGGGTTTTCACGCAGTACACGCTCATAGCATCCGGTGAGGCTTGCTCCTTCGAGTACGGCTGCAATCAGCTTCGCGGCATGAAGCAGGGCATAGGCAAGACTATCCGGCTTCAGCGCCGCCAGTCTTGTCTTATGGTGCACTACCTGTTTCATGATCTCGAATGACTCGGACGATGTTTCACGTGAAACATCCCGCAGTCCCTTTCCATTCACTTGCCGATTGACTGGCGTGTAAATTCGCTATGCTGCATCTGGATCGCATTGGCCATTCTCAGGATTTCCGCCTGCATCTCATTGAGACGGGTCAGCGTCGACTGATCCCTATCCTTGTTCCTGTCGACCTGAATCATACCGTCCTTGATTTCGACCTTGCCCTTGTTGGCAGTGATGTAATCAAGCAAATCCAGGTTCTTGTTCATCATTTCCTCGGTTGCGGGAATCATGGCCTTGAGAGCCTTGCCTGGAATACGTATATGTTTTTCAACGGCCAGGGTATAGACATTCCTCAGTTCATCCGGCTGGTCCAGCTTCGCTATCTCCGACTCGGCCCAGGCAAGCTCCTTATCAAGAGCCGCCTCGATCGAGTGAAGCGCCTCCCGATACTTGATGATGGCTTTACGGCGTTCCTCCACATTGGCCTCGGGCTTCATGGCATCCTGGTACTCACGCTGTAACTTTTCCAGCGGTCTACCCACTTTTTCAAGCACGGCCTTGTTGTATTCGACGATGAGATCATAGTGGATCGCATAGATGCCGAACTTTTTGCGCATCGCCTTGGTCGGAATAAGAATGCCACTATTGCGCGGAATCACTTCTTTTTGCAGGAAGCTCGTAAAAGCCTGCCGCTGCTGCAACTCTCGGCCACACCCGGTAAGCAGGACGGCAAGGCAAAGTATCCACAAAGCAGGAATGGAGTAAAAACGCTTATTCATGAGAAAGTCCTTTCTCTGCGTATCTGAATAGGAATTTACCATATCAGGGTATGAGGCGCTTCACGCACGCAGCCGGATATCAGCAAGCCGCCAGCGGGAAACACCCGCGGCGGCTTCATCAGGAATCAGATTTTCGGATCGTTGGCAGCCTTTTTGCCGCCACGTTCGATCATTCGCGTAATCTGCCACTGCTGGGCAATGGAAAGAAGGTTGTTGACCACCCAGTAAAGCACCAACCCGGAAGGGAACCACAAAAACATGAACGTGAAGACGATCGGCATCGCCATCATGATCTTGGCCTGCATGGGGTCGGGCGGCGTCGGATTCAATTTCATTTGAACCCACATGGAAGCCCCCATGATGAGCGGCAAAATGAAATAGGGGTCACGCACCGACAAGTCCTGTATCCAGCCAAGCCATGGCGCTTGCCGCATTTCGACGCTGCCCAGCAGCACCCAGTAGAGAGCGATGAACACCGGAATCTGCACGAGAATCGGCAAGCACCCCCCGAGCGGGTTGATCTTCTCGGTGCGGTAAAGATTCATCATCTCCTGCTGCATCTTGGTCTTGTCGTCACCGTACAGCTCTTTCAATCGCTGCATGCGGGGGGCGAGTACGCGCATCTTGGCCATCGACTTGTAGCTTGCCGCCGAAAGCGGGAAAAAGACCGCCTTGATCATGACCGTCACGAAGATGATGGCCCAACCCCAGTTGCCGGTCAGCAAATACAGCTTTGAGAGCAGCCAGAAGAGCGGGGCCGCAATGATCGTCAGCACCCCATAGTCGACCACCAATTTGAGGCCGGGCGCAATGTCTCCAAGCTTGTTCTGGTCTTGCGGTCCAACGTAGAGACGCGCCTCAACCTGCGCCGTCGCACCAGGCTCGATGGTGACCGGCGCGAGAACCGTGCCTGCCGTGTAATGGCCATTGCTCGTTTTCTTGGTGTGATAGTCACGGCTGACACCCTGGGGCGGCAACCAGGCGCTGACAAAATAATGCTGAATGATCGCCACCCAGCCATTATCGGCGCTGGAGGTAAACTTGGCCTTGCCCTCGTCGATGTCACCGAAAGATACTTTCTGGAACTTGGCCTCATCGGTATAGAAGGCCGGGCCGGTAAAGGTCGCCGCGCCCCCGGAGAACCACCCCCGCGCCTCCTCGATGGGCTTTCCGTCACGCAGGAATTGGAAATACGGCTGCGCAACCAGCGGTTCGACGCTCGTATTGTGAACTTCGTAGGCAACGTCGATCAGATAACTGCCACGGGTGAAGGTCATCACCTTGGTCACGGACACGCCGTCGGCAGCGGGCGCCTTCAACCTCAACACCAGTTTGTCCTGTCCTTCGGCAAGAATCTGGTCGCCGTCAGGTAATTCAAACAGGGTACGGTGATTGGGAAGATTTGTGCCAAGCAGGCCGGACTCGGCTTCGAACATGTGTACTGCACCGTCATCTAAAATGACATAGCCATTTTCCGGATTTTCGGAAGAGCGATGCCTCACCAGTTCGAGACGAACGATATTGCCCCCCTCAGCGGAAATCTCCGCGCGCATCACGTCCGTTTGCACCTTGACTCGCGGCGCTGAGATCGGGGCCGGGGTTGATGCCGGGGACATCACCGCGCGAGCGGGAGTCGGCACCGAATCATCGAGGACAGGAGACCCTGGCGTGGAAACCGAGGAAGGGGCCGGCTGCGTTGTAGCAGCGGGCTGGTTGTATTCGATCCAGTGTGTCCACAGCATCACGAGTGACAGGACAAAAATGACGAATGGAATGAGGCGGCGTTGATCCATCGGAGGAGAGAGTCTTGCGGACGACGAGAATGAAAAAGCTGCGGTAGAGGCGCAGCACAAAGGGGGTAATAATACCCGTGAATGGCGTGCCGCGTCTCAACAAAACACGGTCAGGCTTCAGCCGAGGATCGCCCGCCGGGAAGACGGCCAAACAACTGTTTGACATCCATATTGAGATCCACGCGGCTGGCGGCCCCCACCGGGGCGTGCAGGCGAATGATCAGATCACAGGATGGCAGGCTTTCGCGCTGTCGCCGGAAAACCTCGCGAACAATGCGCTTGACCAGATTTCGCCCGTTGGCCCGCCTGACCAGCTTCTTGGCCACCGTCACGCCCAGGCGGGCAGTATCCAGCTCGGTTGGGCGATAGTACAACGTGTAGAAACGGCCACGGAGCGAGCGCCGAAAAGCAAAAACGGATGAAAATTCATCCGTTTTCAGCAGCCTGTAAGCGCGGCAAAAACGCTGCCGCATCTGACCCATGACCTCAAACAGCGAGGCGATGCCGTCCCTTGGCACGACGGGCGCGAATGACTGCACGGCCGCCACGAGTCTTCATGCGGGCGCGAAAGCCGTGTGTGCGCTTGCGACGAATAACAGAGGGTTGATAAGTGCGTTTCATGATCCTGCTTACCTGAAAAAGGTCTAATTTTTAATTAGACCAACCAGGGACGCGTTTGTCAAGATACCCGAGCACACGACTCGATTCCCCGCGCGGAGCGAAGCGTCGTCGCAAAGCATGGATGCTGCGACGACGCGCAGCATGACGAACTGTCTCAATCCCGTCCAAGCCGGTACACCGCCACACTGGCGAGAAAATTCGGATCATCGACGATCACCCTGCCTTCATCAAACGCCAGTCTCTTGTGAATGGCGATACCGGACTGCGCGCACAGCGCCTCGAAATCCTCGATCGTGAAGAAACGGACGTTCGGCGTATCGAACCACTGGTACGGCAGACTCTTCGATACCGGCATGCGTCCATTGAGAATGCTCTGCCGATGCCGCCAGTAACCGAAATTCGGAAAACTCACCACCGCCTCGCGCCCGACCCGCAGCATCTCGGCCAGAATGCCCTGCGTGTTGTGCATGGCCTGAAGCGACAGGCTCATGATGACATGATCGAAAAAACCATCGTCGAAGCCGGTCAGGCCGCGATCCATGTCGGCCTGGATCACGTTGATACCATTCTTGATGCAGGCGAGAATCTTTTCCGGGTCGTTCTCCACCCCGTAGCCACGCACTTGCCGCGTCTCGATCAGGTGACGCAACAGCCCCCCGTCTCCACAACCGAGATCGAGCACTTTCTCGCCGCGCCCGATCCATTGCGCAATCACATCGTAGTCGTAACGATAGGCAGCCATCTTCACACCTCGATGCGGTCGAACCATGCTGCAAGCACGGCATGGTATTGCGGATCGTCGAGCAGAAAGGAGTCGTGCCCGGCCACGCAGTCGATTTCGGCGTAAGTGACATCGCGCCCGTTGTGCGCCAGCGCGTAGACGATCTCGTGCGAACGATCCGGCGAAAAACGCCAGTCCGTCGTAAACGCCACCACCAGGAAACTCGCCCGCGCCGCCGCCAGCGCCGCCGTCAGGTCGCCGTCGTACGCGAAAGCGGGATCGTAATAATCGAGCGCCTTGGTCGTCAGCAGATACGTATTGGCGTCGAACTGCCGCGCAAACCTGTCTCCCTGGTGACGCAGGTAGGATTCAATCTCGAATTCCACGTCGTAGTTGTACATGGCCTTGCCGTGGCGCAGGCTGCGACCGAATTTCTCACCCATTGCGTCATCGGAAAGATAGGTGATGTGCCCTACCATCCGCGCCAGTCGCAAGCCGCGCTCCGGCAACGTGCCATGCTTGTAAAAATGGCCGCCGTGAAAATCGGGGTCGGTCAAAATAGCCTGACGCGCCACCTCGTTGAACGCGATATTCTGCGCGGTAAGTTTGGGCGCAGAGGCGATGGCCGCCACGTAACGCACCCGCTCCGGGTATTGCAGCGCCCATGAGAGCGCCTGCATCCCTCCCAAACTGCCGCCGATGACCGCCGCAAGACTCTCGATGCCGAGTTTGTCCGCAAGCCGGGCCTGGGCATCCACCCAATCTTCGACCGTGATGAAAGGGAAATCCGCTCCCCAGGGATGCCCCGTCGCAGGATTGATCGAACGCGGCCCGGTCGAACCGTGACAGCCCCCCAGATTATTGACCCCGATCACAAAAAACTTGTCGGTATCGAGCGGCTTACCGGGGCCGACCAGATTGTTCCACCAACCGGAATCCGCCTCTTCACCCTCATGGCGGCCCGCCACATGGTGCGAACCCGACAGCGCATGACACACCAGGACGGCGTTACTGCGCGCGGCGTTGAGCGTGCCGTAAGTTTCAAAAACGAGTTCGTAACCATCCAGGCGAGCGCCGCTCCGCAACAGCAGCGCCTCTTCAAAGCGGGCTGTTTGCGGCGCGACGACACCGACGGACTGGCAGGCGGATTGCGGTTCGATCATATGCTATTCATGTAAAAACAACCGCCGTGGCGGCAAATTCCCCTCCGTGGAGGGGTGGCGCGAAGCGCCGGGGTGGTCATTCACCCCCTTGGCTGCGCGGGCTTATTCTACCGGGGAAAAAAGACTTACGCGGCAATCCCCTCTCAACGCATCTCGAACAGCTCCTGGTGAAAGTGTTTCGCCTCGAATCCACGCGACACCAGCCCTTGGCGCAAGACGTAGCCGAATCCCGAAGGGCCACAGAACCACAACGAGGCATCTTTCCATTCCGGCACTTCGGCGCAGAGCATTTCGGCATCCAGCAGACGATCACGCCCATCGACGATCACATGCAAAGTCGCACCGGCTGCCCTTGCGAGTTGTTCCAGATTCTCGACAAAAACCTCGTCCGGATTCTTGACGCAATAAAACAGATCCACCGCGCCTTTTGCCGGGTTGCAATGGACGAACTCTTCCAGTTTCGCCAGGAAAGGCGTAATGCCGATACCGCCCGCCACCCAGATTTGCCGGGGCTTTTCGCTCTCGAAGCGGAAACATCCGTAAGGCCCCTCGACCATTGCGCGATCTCCCGCCTTCAGCGTCGCGGGCAGACGAGCGGTATGGTCGCCGAGATTCTTCACATGAAAGCGCAGCAGTCCATCGTTTTTCCAGGCCGAGGAAATTGTGAACGGGTGCGCCTCCTTGCCGTTGCCATCGTAGAAACTCACGAACGCGAATTGCCCTGCATCGTGCCCTTCCCAATGATCGCGAGGCAACCGGATGCTCACCTCCAACACGCCATCGCCGTGTTTGAGCGTCTCCACCACGCCAAGCGCCCGGCGCTGAATGCCGATGCGGCGTCTCAGACTCAATACCGCGCCCACCGTGCCGCCCGCCATCAGCAACAGGGAAACCCATGCCACCGGGGAGTGGGATGTCCAGTGAGAAAACTTGATCAGATATACCGAATGAAACACCAGCAACAGATAGGCAGCAGCAAGAATGCGGTGCGTTTTGAAGAAATAGCGGTACGGAAACCACTTGATGAGCGCCAGCACGATCAGCACCGCCGCGACATAAAACGTCCACTCGCCCACGATCTCTGCCGTATGACGCATTCCCCGAAAATGCCCTTCCAGATGCTCCAGAAGAGTCTTCTGTATCGACTCATCGATCACAGGGCGCGGGCCGCGTTGCGGCCGCTCCAGCCATCCCCAACCTACCGCCCATTTCACACCCGTGGCCCATAGCCAGTGCACCGTGCTCGCCACCAGCGCGGTAATGCCCAGCCATTTGTGCAGGCGATAGCTCTTGTCCAGTCCTCCGACCCAGGGTTCCAGCGTCACCGGACGAATCGCCAGTATCATCGCCAGGCTCATCGCCCCCATTGCGATAAAGCCCGTGTAATCAACCACGATGGCACGCAATTGAAAAAAGTTGTAGCTCCGCGTCCAAGGCTGCTCGGCAAATAACCACAACACCGTCAGCGTGGTAAACAGCGTGCCGTAAACCCATTTGATCCGTTTCATTGCAAGACCTCCGGCAAAACGACTGCGCAAAGTCTAGCAACCGGCTTATGGGCGATATGTATGGTTATGTATGGGAAGGCGGGTTCGCACCAGATTGATATGCGCCTTCAGGGTATAGAGCATATCGGTGAAACGTAACGGAATCGGCATCCGGCTGGCTGCCTCCTCGATGGCGTCCAGGCGCTTGATGAGTTCATGACGCGCTTCTTCAGCCTGAACCTGATTCAAATCCTGCTCCAGAAACTTGAGTTCGCCATAAATGCGGCAAAGACGGGCATGAATCCGCCAGTGATAAATCGCAGGCGCAAACCGTATCAGGGGCAGCAACAGGGTGAGAACAGGAATGATGAGAATCAGGAAACGATCCGCCAGCACCGCAAGCCAGAAAGGCATGTAGCGTTGCATGAACGGCGGCCCGGAAGCGTAAAAACGCTCGGCGGAGGGAGACATCTGAAAATCACTGTCCTTGTAAGCGGGGAATTCGCCAGGCGTCTGAAAAAACCCGCTGCCGCCATGAATTTCACGCATGGCGGAAAGCATCAGGGTTTGCAGAGCAGGATGCATGTCTTCACGAATGACCAGATTGGCCGTCGCAGCAAGCAGATCGATATCATGCGGCGGGGTGTCCCGCGCCAGATCCACCACGCCTTCGGGCAGGGTGAGGCGAAACAGATAAGGAAACCGGCGACGATAAGCCTCCGCCTGCGCAAAACTCATCAGCCGTACCGTCGGCGCGCGCAGCAATTCCTGCACGATCGGCGATTCCAGCGCAGTGATCACAAAAAGCGCGTCCAGCTTACCCTGTTGCAATGCTTTGGCAGCTTCCATCTCCTCCATCGGAATGAGCTGCACGTCCTGCTCGCCCAGTTCGTTTGCCGCCAGAAGACGATAGGCCAAGCCACGGGAACTGCTGCTTTCCTGAATGATCGAGACCCTGAGTCCTTTCAGTTCAGCCAGCTTTTTCGGCACACGGTCGCTGCGCACGAACACCCAGAGCGGCTCGTAAAAAGCGCTACCCAACGACAACATGCCTTCCGGTCTTCTGCGCGCCGAAACCCCGCCCTGCACGAACGCGATGTCCGCTTCCTGCTCGCGCAACCGGCGCAGATTCTCCCCCGATCCCCGCGAATGCCTCAATTCGAGGGTAATGCCGTTTTTGGCGAAAAACTCCTGATACTGTTTGGCAAACGCATGATAGAGGCCATCCTCTCGCCCGGTACTCATGACGAGCGCCGTCGGAGGCGCAGGTTTCACGAAATGGAATGCGAGCAAAAAACCAAGCAGAACCAACACCACAAACGGCCAGGAAGCCCTCAACACCTCCCGCCAGGCGACAGATCGCTCTCGTATTCTTTGCCGCAAGCGGCGCTTGGTTTCGTTCATGACGCTCTACTCAATATTCTGAACCTGCTCCCGAATCTGCTCGATCTGCACCTTCATCTCCATCGCGATGCCGGTGATGTCGGAGGCTGCTGATTTCGAGCCGAGGGTGTTGGCTTCGCGGTTGAGTTCCTGCATGAGAAAGTCGAGCCGTTTGCCCGCCGCGCCGCCCTTGTCGAGAATGCGTTCGATTTCGTCCAGATGGGCCGAGAGGCGGGAAAGCTCTTCGGCAACGTCGATGCGGGCGGCGTAGAGGACGGCTTCCTGGACGATGCGCTCTTCGTCGGTCGTGGTGAGCACTTCCTGCAGGCGGCGGGTGAGCCGGGCGCGGTACTCTTCGACGATGG